>OLSP01000050.1_pt1 | contig 86351 bp, 70 predicted proteins | sample 1672941 | NCBI WGS metagenome assembly OLSP01 (sample SAMEA3136739, study PRJEB25190) | human gut metagenome | reverse complement strand
ACAAATTGTCTTCCGGGATGCGGACATGACCCGCGGAGTGCTCCAAACTTGGAAAAACACGGATCATCGAAGATGCAAACATTCGGCTGGTTAGAAATGCCACATTTTTTGAACCGAATTTCCATCTGCATTTTCATCTGAAATCCTACGGTGTGGTTTTCTAATAATATTACTTATCACCCAAAAGGGGTCTATGCTTATTGCGGCAGTCCCATAAAAAACTCCGGCAGACTCTTACGAATCCGCCGGAGCTACTCTTTTTTCAGATTTTACAGTTCTTTCTCGAAGAATGCCTTCATTGCTGCAACAGCCGCATCCTCATCCGCGCCGTCCACGTTGACGGTCACTGTCTCGCCCTGCTTTACGCCAAGCGCCATCACTGCCATCACTCTGGTAGCGTCCACTTCCTTCTCACCCTTCTTGATGGTGATCTTGCTGGTGAAGTTCTTTGCCTCCTTTACCAGAAGACCTGCAGGTCTTGCGTGAATTCCAAGTTCGTCTTTTACGGTGTAATCGAATGTTTTCATGTTTTCCATTTCCTTTCTTTTTTTAATTATGTGGCTTTTATTTACTCCATTCCGACAACGCGCTCACGCACCGGAAGTACCATCGCAGGTGATACGGACAATTCGTCGATTCCCATCGCAACGAACTGTTCCGTCAATGTTGTATCTGCGCCGAGTTCCCCGCAGATTCCTGCCCAGATACCCTCCTTATGCGCACTGTCGATGACCATCTGAATCATCTTAAGCACTGCCGGATGGTGGGAATCATAGAACATATCAAGCTTTGCATTCTGTCTGTCGATTGCCAGTGTATACTGTGTCAGATCGTTGGTTCCGATACTGAAAAAATCCACTTCCTTTGCCAGTTCATCGGCAATGATGACCGCCGCCGGTGTCTCGATCATAATACCGAATTCCACCTTGCCGTACGGAATCTTCTGTGCATCAAGTTCTGCACGGATCTCCGCCATGATCTCCTTGACCTTCTGTACCTCCCAGACGGAAATAATCATCGGCACCATAATGGCAATGTTACCGAACGCACTCGCACGGTACAGCGCACGAAGCTGTGTCTTAAAAATCTCCGGGCGGTCCAGGCAGATGCGCACTGCGCGGTAGCCGAGCGCCGGGTTATCCTCTTTGTCCAGATTAAAGTAGTCAATCTTCTTATCCGCACCGATGTCCAACGTACGGATGATAACTTTTCTGCCGCCCATCATCTCCGCTACGCTCTTGTATGCGGAAAACTGTTCCTCCTCCGTCGGATAATGGTCATTCTGCAGATATAAGAATTCACTGCGGAACAGTCCGATTCCCTCCGCATCATTCATTAACGCCGCGCCAACGTCGCCGATGCCGCCGATATTCGCGTACAGCTTAATGGATTTGCCGGATTTTGTTGCGGTCGGCTTGCCCTTCAATGCCGATAACAGTTCTTTGCGTTTGCTCTCGTCTTCTTTCTTCTTCTGATACTCCGCCAGAACGCTCTCCTCCGGCTCAATGATGATTTTGCCTGCCATGCCGTCCACAATCGCCATTTTGCCGTCCATGCCGTCCGCTACCGGCGTACATACCAGTGCAGGAATGTTCATCGTGCGGGCAAGGATTGCGGTGTGGGAATTCGTCGATCCCTCTCTCGTCACAAATGCCAGCACCTTGGAACGGTCAAGCTGGATCGTCTCGCTCGGTGCCAGATCATCCGCCAGAATGATCGCCTGCTCCATCTCCATGGACTGCGCGCCGCTGCCGTGATGCAAAACGGCGATCAGACGCTCGGAAATATCCTTGACGTCCGCCGAACGCGCCTTCATGTACTCATCATCCATGCCGGCGAACATCGCCGCGAAGTTGTCCCCTGTCGTGGCAACGGCAAACTCTGCATTGACCTCCTGTGTCGTGATAATGTTGCGGATGGAATCGCAGTAATCCTCATCGTCCAGCATCATCTGATGTACCTCGAAGATCGCCGCATTGTCCTCTCCGACTTCCTTTACCGCTTTGTCGTAGAGTGCTCCCAGCTCCTCCATGGCGACTTTTTTCGCCTCCTCAAAACGCGTGCACTCAGCTGCGGTATCATCAACATGTGATCTTCTCACCGCGCTGCTCTTCTTGGCAAACTCCCGAATCGGGCCGATTGCGATTCCGCTAAAAGCGGTTTTTCCCTCGATGCAAATCATATGCGTTCTCCTTTCATTCTTCGCTTATTCATCTAATCCACGCAGTGTGGTCTCTACCTGTTCCAGTATGTGTGCGGCATTTCCCGCGGCATAGTCCCCCGGCGCAATGGCAAGCACCGGCAGATTTCCGCACTCCGCCGCAATCTTTTCCCTGCGGTATGCGATCTGCGGTCCCAGAAGGATCACATCATACCCCGTGCAGTATTCCTTGTAGGCATGTACCCCGACAGCCTTCACTTCCAGTGGAAGCTGCTCCTTTTTTGCATACTTTATCAGTTCCCCGCGCAGAATGTCGGTCGACATTCCCGCGCTGCAGACAAGTAATATCTTCATTGACTGCCTCCTTTTGTCTCCCCAAGCGCACGGTAGACATCCACGATCTCCTCCGCAAGCTCCTGCGCCAGCGTCGCCATCATAAAATGGTCCTGCGCGTGCGCCACCAGCAATCCTCCGTCTGTCTGCTGTCCGCCCGCCTCTCTCACCAGAAGCTCCGTGTGCACCTTATGTGCCTCCGTGGCATAGCGTTCCGCCTCATCCAACTGCTCCGCGGCTCCGCCAAAATCAAATGCCTTTGCTCTGTGAATCGCTGCAAACGCGCAGCTTCTCGCCGCACCTGCCTTCGCAATGATCTCCATCGCCGCCTCTCTTTGCCGTTCTGTCTCATCGATTTCATCCATTCTGCCCACCTCCGTGACCGCCTCTGTCTTATTCCTGAATCTGCATCAATATGGAAATGATGTTCGCCATCTCGTCGTCGGAAAAAATCATGTGGAATTTCCGCTCGACCGGCGCTACATATTTTCGCAGATCCCGGTATACCCCGTGATAGTTCTGCACAATTTCCTCGCGGTGCGGATTCTCTATGGAAACGCCCCTTCCCGCAATCCGGTTGACTGCGCAGGCAATGTGCATCACAAGCCCTGTCTTGGTATCTAACGACATCGGGTATTTTCCCTCAATCTGCTCCGCCAGTTCCATGAGCGCCTCCTTTAAGCGGCCGATGTCCACATATTCCAGATGATCGCCCAGACAGCGGAACATTTCATCAAAATCAACCTCCGCCTTTTCCATGCGCTGTGTGCGCAAAAGCTCCGGCAGACGCTCCACCGGCACCGCCAGCACATCCGCCGCTGACAGAAACGGAATCGCCAGAATGTCCGGATCATACGTTCCGATAATACACAGGATCACTGCTCCCTGCATAAGTTCCAGCAGTTTTTCCCGCAGCAGGTTCCGGTCCGATAAGGATAAGGCAATCACCTCCGCGTCCGTGCAGGCTTTATGCTGGATGAGATACTGCTTCATCTGCAGCGCAACACCCTCACTTGTGGTGCAGAGCGTAACGATTACTTTTTTTGGGGAATGCCACAGCGCCCCGAGCGACTCTGCCGCCATCCGGTAAACCCGGTCCACCCCATCGGCGATTGCCGCCCCCTTCGACCACTCCATTCCGAATCTTGTGACCGGAAGCGCTACCGCGCGGAGCTGTGTTCCTGTCTCGCAGGAAATTGTATACAACATCTGCTGCAATACCTTCTGGTCGTACACGGCAAGGACTCCCGCCCCTCTATCGATCGCGAGCAGTTTTTGCCGCAGCAGCTCGTAGGTCTGTTCATCCTTCTGTTCGTAAGGAATGTCAACGGCATACACGTTTCCGCGGTGAAGCTGCTCCTCGATGGTATCTGAGAGTGCCCGCGCGACTCCCTGTCCGTAAAAGACAAATAAAAGTACCGGCGACGGTTCGTCCGTCCGGATCTGTGGCTCGCTGACCTGCGTCTCCTCGGCAGGCGGCATTTCCGGTGCAAGTACCGTCACGCCCCCTTCCTGATAGGAATAGCGCATCTGCGGTTTTACCAGCGCATCCACCGCCTCCTTGTCCGCGCGGTAGTTTAAGAATCCCTTGCGCACAGACGGATCAAAGTCGCTGATGTAGAGGTGAAGTTCTCCCCCGTGATCCATGTAGTCCCGCAGATAAGCATTCATGCAGGCTTTCCGGATCTGTGTCTTTAAGGTCAGTATCTCCTTTTCACAAGGGAACAGCATCAGGCAGGTGAGCACCTCGGACTCCAGCGTGATCGTGCGCTTCGTTCTGCATGCCTCCGCCACCAGAAAATGTTCCAGCAGCTTCCGCCGCTCTGGAAGCGGACGCTCCGTAAGGGACGGGAGCCTTATCTCCGCCAGCACGTGGTCTTCCAGCAGGGAAATCACATCCAGCGCCTTGTCGTCGCAGGAGAGAAAAATCATCGGCAGTTCCCGCGCATCCTCCGCCTCCACAAAACAGCGGAGCAGCTTGCGTCTGACGTTCACCGACAGGAACTGTACCTTATGTAAAAACAGGATTCCCGTGGCTGCCTCCGCGAGCATTCCTCCCTGCACGCCGTCTCCGAACAGTTCTGCGATCGTTGCCGCATCGTCCGCTCCGAAATCCATGCAGTCACACATTACAAACGGCGCCTGTTCCGCAACCAGTCCCTGCTGTACGGCAGCTTTGTGCATCACTTCCGCCATGTATTTTCTGCCGCTTCCCTCTCTTCCGATCAGAAGGACATTCAGTCCGCGGTGCGGATACAAAAGTGCCGCCCTGGCAAGCTGAACGGCGTATTTTAAACTGCCGTCATATCCCACCAGTTCCCGGAACGCTCCCTCCTCATCCGCAAACGCTTCCGTCAGCGAATATAAGACCGGCCGGCTGCTGCTCTTTTTTACCCTGCCTTCCCGGAGGAGTTCGCCCAGTGCAGTGCTGACGTTGGTGCGCTGCATTCCGAGTGCCTCTGCGATCTCATTAGTAGAGATCCCGTGATTGGCATTCACGAAGCTGTGGAGTTTTACAAATTCGTATATCTGCTCTCTGTTTCCCTTCATATGGTTCCTCATAAGAAATCGCTGATCTCTTCGATACGCTTACTATATGTTTTTTCTTTCTGACTGTCAATTTCACATAGTGTATAAATTTTGCATCCTTCATCTATACTCATTTTCATACAAAATGCTTTCTTTTTCAACTCTCTTTTTGTCTGTTTTTTCCAATAATCCGCTTCTTTTCTTCCTGTTGCTTCTTTCTCCGCTTATTTAGTGTATATGTTTCTGCTGACTATATACACTTAGTGTATAAGTTTTTTTCTCTTTTCACATTTTAAAGGATTTTGAAAAAAGAACCTGGGAAAAAACCTCCGCAATTCGGACATGTTCTCCCAGGTTCTTATGATATATCAAGGTTATATTTTGACCGTTTCTTGAAGGAAAAATGGCACCGTTTCTAGTACAGATTGCAGCGCCCGCGCTCCTCGCGCTCCATATCACGCACATACTGCGCCTGATATTCCATCGTGATCTCACGAAGTTCCTTGATTCCCTCAATATAAGGCAGATACATATCATACCCGTCCATGGCATCATCGCATCCTAACTCACTGTATCCCAGGGAATCTTTTACGATCTGCTCCCGCTGTTCTCTTGTTGTATTTTTGATCAGATATTCTTCCATGTTTTTCTCCTTATTCTAAAAAGTCAGACGCATTTCATACCACACAGCGCCTCCGTGTTCCGATCCGGACACGCCCTCATTCCGGTAGCCGAACTGCCTGTAAAACGAAAGCAGTCTCTCCTTACAGGTCAGCACCAGTCCCTTTTTCCCCTGTGACTTTGTATCCGCAATTACCCTGCGCATCAGCGCTGCCGCATATCCCTTTCCCTGCTCTGCGGGGTCCGTCGCCACACCAAAGATCATCTGCCACGCACCATCCTTGCTGTGCATATCGGCATGTTCATACATCGCATCGGTCAGATGCTCCTCGTCGGTTGCCATGCCGTTAATCATGGATACCAGTTTTTCATCCTCGTAGAGCAGCCAGAAATGATCAGGAAAACTTGCCAGCCGATCGAAAAATGCCTCTCTCCCCGCCGCTTCCGCCGCAGGAAAACACTTTGCTTCCAACTCTGTAACCGCCTTTAGGTCCTCCATTGCCGCATGTCTGATTGTCATCTCCCGATCCTCCTTGCGCACCTCTGTGATTCAAACACATTATAAACGCCGTTCCTGCCCGGCGCAATATCCTGTACCTAATTTCTGTAATTATTACCGGTCACACTGGAATGTAAACAGTAAAACGGCTCTCTGCGATCAGATGTTTTCCGATCACAAAAAGCCGTTTTCCATGACACCTCTTTACCTGTAATTTTGTCTTATGCCAGAACCTTTTTATTGTCTGCCCCAGTGTCGTGACGATCATCTGCTCGGGTGTAATAAGAAGTGCTCCCTTTGCCTTTGCCGTCGCAGCACCCTGAAACATTTTCTCTACCATAGCCTTAAATGTCCGAACGACTTCTCCTTCGGTCACGTACTCTGCCGTTCCCTTGATCTGATATCCCTCAAGGTTCTTTGCATCGTACACGGAAATAGCAATTCTGCCACCGTTTGCTTTTAGATTGTTCAATGTCGTCTCAAGGAAGACATCTCCCACGACCAGCCTGCCAGCCTCTGTCGCGTCCTTGAATGCCACCGGCACAACGTTCGACTCATTACCGGCACAGGTTGCGAGATCCCACATACTTTCCTTTAATACTCTCTTTACTGCTTCATTTAACATGATAAGTACCTCCGTTTGATTTGTATTGCTTTACGCGATACGCTCATTATAGGAGATATACTTTCAGTAAGGAAGATATTAGCAAATTTATAAGTCGCTCATAAATTTCATAGCAGCCTTCAGGCGCGGATTACTTCCCGGCGCAGCCGGATGTCTCTTGACGAGCTTCCTACTTCAATCTCGTAGCTACCTGTTTTCTCTGCAAATGCATGCTGCTTCTCGTCATACACGGAAAATGCCTCCGCTGTCAGAAGAAGCTTTACCGTCTTTTCCTCCCCCGGCATCAGCTCCACCTTTTCAAACGCACGCAGTTCATGTGCCGGGCGGTCGTCCTGCCGCTCTTTCGGCGCCACATACACCTGCACCACTTCTTTTCCGGTACGAAGGCTGTCATTCTTCACGGTCACTGCAAGTTCATAACGCGGGGCATCCATCGTCCCTCCGGTCTCTGTGGACGCCGTGACCGGACGAACCGTCATATATTTATAGACAAAACGGCTGTAGGAAAGCCCGTGTCCAAAGCCATAGTATAACGGTGTATCCACAGTGTCGTAATAGCGGTATCCCACCATCACGCCCTCCTTGTATTCCACCACGTCCTTCTTTGCAAATGTTCCGATCGTATGTGCCGGGCAATCGTTTGCATCCTTCGGGAACGACTCCGCAAGCCTGCCGGATGGATTCTCTTTTCCAAACAAAATCTCCGCAATCGCCGTTCCTCCCTCCATTCCGGCATAATAACTCCAGAGCACCGCCTTTGCCTGCTCATTCCACGGCATCGCCACCGGTGATCCGGCGTAGAGCACAATCACAGTGTCCGGTCTGACGGCAAGAAGTTCCCCGATCAGCGCATCCTGTTCATAGGGAAGCGTGAGGGTCGTCCTGTCATAGCCCTCCGAGTCAAAATCATGATTCAGGCCTCCCACAAAAATCACCGTGTCACATTCCTTCGCCAGCGCCACCGCCTCCTCGCGGAAGCGCTTCCTGCACTCCTTCGTCTCATCGGACACTTCCGCTTCTTCAGAAGTTTTGCCCCAGTCCTTTTTGGTGCTGTCCGCCTGCCAGTTCACACTGCCCTGTGCCTCCTTGCCGGGGATATAGTAGCCCGGTGCATACTCCACTTTCACATTCCCGCCGAGGAGCTTTTTGATTCCGAGCAGCGGTGAGATCTCGTAGAGCGCCTTGATCTCCGCACTGCCACCCCCGTTGGAGTGAATTGCCGCCGCATTCTGGCCAATCACGGCAACCCGCTTCACCTTCTTTGCCTCGAGTGGAAGACATTCCTCTTCATTTTTTAGCAGAACTACCGATTCCCTGGCGATCTTTAATACCGTCTCCTGATGCTCTCTGCTGTTGTAGGTTCCGGTCTTTCTGGTCTCTCTCTTTTCTCCGATCATATGCAGGCGGAACATCAGCCGCAGAATATTGCGCACCTTTTCATCAATGAACGCCTCGGAGATCTCTCCGGAACGCACCATCTTTAAAAGCGGCTCTGCCAGATACTGCTGGTCGAAATCGTACGTCACTTCCATCTCCACATCAATCGCAGCTTCCGCCGCTTCTCTGGTGTCATGGACACCGCCCCAGTCTGAGACGACCACACCGTCAAATCCCCAGTCGCGCCGCAGTGTGCCGTTTAACAGTTTTTTGCTGGTACAGCAGTGTTTCCCGTTTAACAGATTGTATGCTCCCATCACCGCATGGACACCGCCCTTTTGCACCGCTGCGCGAAATCCCGGGAAATAAATTTCCTCTAAGGTCTGTTTCGACACTTTCGTGTCGACCCAGAGACGCTCTGTCTCCTGCGAGTTGGCTGCAAAATGCTTTACGCACGTCGCAACATCCGACTGCTGGATTCCCTTCACCATCGGCACGACCAGTTCCGAAATCAGATACGGGTCCTCACTCATATATTCAAAATTTCTTCCACAGAACGGGCTCCGCTTGATATTGATTCCCGGGGCGAGAATCATGTCTTTGCCTCTTCCTCTTGCCTCCTCGCCCAACACTCTGCCCTCCTCACCCGCAAGCTCGCGGTTCCAGGTCGATGCCACCGCACTGTTGCACGGGAGATAGCTGACAAAATCATCTGTCGTGCCTGTATTTCTCCACTCATTGTCCGCAAATTCCGCACGCACGCCCATCGGACCGTCCGAGAAAAAGAGCGGCGGTATGGAAAGCCGCTCCACCCCCTCGGTGCGGAACAGCCCCGCGCCGTGGATCATTCCGATCTTTTCTTCCAGTGTCAGCTGTTCTAATAATTTCCCGATCTGTACTTCATATGTCTCTGTTTTCATTGCCACCTCCGGCTGCATTTAAAATTCGACCGTTACGGTTCCTTCCTTTGGAACCGCGATCACGACATGATCCCCTTCCATCTCATAGGCACAGCTTACCGTCTTCGGCGTTCCTGCATGCATGAGTGCCACTTTCACATCCGTGCCTCCGGATACCTGAATCTCGTACCCGCTGCCACAATGTGTGACCGCTGCCTTCACCGCTTCCCGATTTTCCGTATCGTACACCGTCGTCTGTGCCTCGCCCCCATCGACAAGCGCATAGACCTGAAATGTCGTTCCATCTGCATAATCATACACCGCATTGTCATCCCTTGCGCCCATCGCAACGATACTGCCCTCTCTGACATAGAGCGGGATGCTCAGATAACCATGCTTCTCTTTATACCATCTGCCGCCTTCCTTCACATCGCCGCTAAGCAGTGATGTCCAGCGTCCCTCGGGAAGATAATACTCCGCGATCCCGTCCTCATTAAAAATCGGAGCTACCAACAGGGAGTCGCCCAGCATATACTGGCTTGCCAGATATGCGCAGTTCCGGTCCTCCGTAAACTCAAGCACCATGCTCCGCATCATCGGCACACCGGTCTTTGCCGTCTCGATGGCATTGCGATACAAATACGGCATCAGACGCGCCTTTAATTTTGCAAAATAACGTACCACATCCACCGATTCTTCATCATAAGCCCAGGGCACGCGGTAAGAAGTGGAACCGTGCAGTCTGGAATGTGTCGAAAGCAGTCCGAACGCACACCATCTCTTGTAGACGTCCGGCGTAGAAGTGCTCTCAAATCCTCCGATGTCATGACTCCAAAAGCCAAAACCGGAACTTGTCAGCGACAGACCGCCCCGCAGACTCTCCTCCATTGACTCATAATCCGACCAGCAGTCACCGCCCCAGTGCACCGGGAATTTCTGACCGCCCGCCGTTGCGGAGCGCGCAAAAAGAATCGCTTCTTTCTCGCCCTTTTTCTTTGCAATCACATCATGCACCGTCTTATTGTACATGTATGTATAATAATTGTGCATCTTCACCGGATCAGATCCGTCATAATACACACAGTCTGTCGGAATCCGCTCACCAAAATCCGTCTTAAAGCAATCGACGCCCATATCCAAAAGCGCCTCCAGCTTCTTTCCATACCATTCGCACGCCGCCGGATTGGTAAAGTCCACGATGGCAAGTCCCGGCTGCCACATATCCCACTGCCATACATCACCGTTGGCACGTTTCAGAAAATAACCTCCCTTTACGCCCTCCTCAAACAGCGAGGACTCCTGTCCCACATAGCTGTTGATCCAGACGCAAATCTTTAACCCTTTTTCTTTCAATCGCTTTAACATTCCCTCCGGATCCGGGAACACACGCTCATCCCAGGTAAAGTCGCACCAGTGAAAATCCTTCATCCAGAAGCAGTCAAAGTGGAAAACCGAGAGCGGAATTCCACGCTCGATCATGCCGTCCACAAAACTGTTCACCGTCTTCTCATCATAATTCGTCGTAAAGGAAGTAGACAGCCACAGACCGAACGTCCACGGTGCCGGAAGCGCCGGTTTTCCGGTAATATCCGTGTAGCGCATCAGCACCTCCTTCATCGTCGGACCGTTAATCAGAAAATAATCGAGATTCTCCCCAGGTACGGAAAACTCCACCTTGGTCACCATCTCCGTTGCCACCTCAAAGGAAACCTTTTCCGGATGATTGACAAATACACCATATCCTTTATTGGAAAGGTAAAACGGAATGTTCTTGTAAGACTGTTCTGTGGAAGTCCCCCCATCCTCGTTCCAGATGTCCACGCTCTGACCATTTTTTACGAATGCCGAAAAGCGTTCGCCCAGTCCGTACACCAGCTCGCCGACCGAGAGGGAAAGCTGCTCTCTCATGTAGGCATCCTCCGGTCCCTTATCGTATGCGCTGCCCCTCCAGTTCGTCTTCATGTAGGCGAGATCTCTCCATCCGCTTCCGGTGATCTTCTCCGCTCCGCGCCAGAATACAAAGGCTCCACTCTCTTTCTCAATCTCGATGCGAAGTTCCCCGCTCTTTACAATGATCTGTTTTTCTGTTTCTTCCGCCGCAAGATTTCCGTTCTGTGGCGCCGCAAGTTCAAACTGTGGCATGCGTTCCTTAAGTCCCATGTGGTGATACGTCTGGATACGGAGCACTTCCGGATACGGCGCGCTGATCTGAATCGTCAGGTTCACCCCGCCTAACGTATCCCCTCTGTGGTTAATCTTATTCGTCGGTGCGCATAGCGTGACCCGGTCTTTCTCTATCTTCGTAAAATAAATCTGCGCCGGTGAAAAGCAGGCGCAATCTTCCTTCTGTAACCAGCATCCGTTACTGAATTTCATCGTTCTCCTCCTTACTCCTCGTATTGTATTTTTTATTTCCCAGCATCCTCATCTTACCGTACCCAAACGGAAAAATATACCATACAAATTGCACATAAAACACGGTACAAATTTGACAAAACACCACCCCAAACGCTATAATTTTAGAAGATTATTTTCCAGCAGTAAAATCAGGAAGGATGCACTATGTATAAGTTGTTCATTGCAGATGACGAGGCCATTATACGCGAGGGGCTCCGCTGTCTGCTTGATTGGGAAACACTGGGATTTACCATTGCAGGAGAAGCGGCAAACGGCGATGCCGCCCTGCAATTTCTTTTGTCTGAAACGCCGGATCTGGTTCTGCTCGATATCCGCATGCCGGGTATGTCCGGACTGGATGTTGTCCGCATTGCCAGGGAACACGGCTATGACGGAAAAGTTGCCATCTTAAGCGGTTACTCGGATTTCAATTACGCCAGAACCGCCATACGCTACGGCGTACTCTCCTATCTCACCAAGCCCATCGACGAAGATGAGCTTCTCGAGATCGTCACGCAGATACGGAATCAGCTGGATTCCGATGCCAGCGCCCGGGATTCTTCTGCGCATTACCGGCAGAAAGCATACGATTCCATCATCCGGGATCTGCTTGCCGGCACTGCCGCCTATGACCGTCTCGATCGTGCGGAACTGCATCTGAATGCAGATGTATATCAGGTAATCATCTACGAAAAATACAGCTACCGCACGGAGGACGCGTCCTACCGCTTTTCCGACCTGTTGCGCGTGACCAACCAGGATCACAATTCCTTTGATCATATCACGGATGACAGCCGCGAGATCATCCTGCTTAAGGGCAGCTTTGCCACCGAAAAATTCGGTAGCTTTTTGGAACGCTTTCAACGGCAGTATCAGCCGCAAAAGGATTCCCCGCTGGACAGTCTGTTTCTCGCTTACGGTCGCCCTGTATCACATCTGGAAGAGATCGCGCTCTCCTATACAGACGCTTCCCGGCTGATCGACCAGCGCTTTTTCTGCGAGGAAGATCAGCATACCTTAGGCTATGAAAGTCTCCCGACGCTCGGCAGCGGTCTTCCGCTCATTACCGGTGCCTTTCTGGATGAATATGCGAGCCGCCTTTTTGACGGGCTCTCCTCATTCAGTAGAAGCCGCACTGCAGAGATTCTGGGCGAATTACAGACAAAGCTATATCAGTCGTCCGATTCCATTGATACCATCAAACTGTTTTTTGCAGATCTGTATCTTCAGATCAAGGAGCGCATCGGCCGCTCTTACACCAACGTCGATATTCCTTTTCCGGGGAACGGAGAAATCATACGCATCATCTCCGAAAAATATTATCTGTATGAAATCATCCGCTTTCTGACAGAACAGTTTGAACTGATCTTATCCTCCATCGGCCGCACGTCGAAGGAGGGCGTGATTGACGACATTCTCTATTACATCGAGCACAATTACGCACGCAATCTCACGCTGGAGGCAATCGCGCCGCTTTTTGGCTACAATAGCTCCTATCTCGGCAAGATCTTCAGCAAAAAGGTCGGGGAAAATTTCAACTCCTATCTCGACCATGTGCGTATCGAACACTCCAAGGAACTGCTCCTTGGCAAGGATATGAAGGTGTACGAGATTGCAGAAAAAGTGGGCTACCGCAATGTCGATTATTTTCACATCAAATTCAAACGTCAGGTCAGAATGACGCCCGCCGAATTCCGCAGGACACACCGGCAGTAAAACAAAAGGAGCAGGAACTCTCCGTTTCATCCGCAAGAGTTCCTGCTCCTTTTATCAATAAAACCTAATTCTCTGTTCTATGTGGCCATTCCGCCAAAATACTCCTCTGTTCTACTGCACAGCAGCTACTTTTTCCTGAATAATCTCCGTCAGCATCTGCTCGGCATCCGCCATTCCTGCATTCTCCAAATCCGAGATCATCTTGTCATAGGAAGCGTCAAATTCTTCTTCCGATCCAATCACGCAGCTGATGAGCGCAGACCATGCGATCTCATCGAGCTGATTTGCAATCTCGTCAAACTCCGTCGGCTTTGCGTAAGCCCAGATCGGAGAGTAGTCCGGTGTGGTAAATTCATCCGCCTGCGGGAAAATATCGGTCAGAAGCTCCACATTCCATGCCTCACATGCCGCTTTCTGCTCCTCATCATAATCCGCCATGACGCTCTCTTTGTTCGTGGTTGTGTAGGTGCTTCCGGTCGGGTCTTCAACACCGTTTCCATAGTACGGGAACGGATAATTGTGGAAACCGACACCGGTCTTCTTCTGATAATCCTTGTCCTCCGTTGCATACTTTACTTCGTCTTCCGTGCGGTAACGGTGTCCTTCATCATCCAGGAAGTAGTTCACACCTTCAATTCCCCACTGTACAAGCACCTGTCCTTCATCGGAGCAGATATAATCCAGATATTTGATTGCCGCCACCGGGTCCTTACAGGAAGTAGTGATTCCAACGCCATAGCCAGTCGTAAGTCCCTGATACATCAAAGACGGGCACTTGGTGTCCGCATCCATGGCAAGGGGAAGCGGTGCATACGTCTTACCGTACTTTCCGTCCGCTTTCAAAACCTTCTCGCCATCGCCGTAATCCCAGTCTGTATCAAACAACGCCAGCACGCGTCCGGATGCGATCTTTGCGATGTAGTCCTCGTGTGTCTGGGTTGCGAATTCCGGATCAAGAATTCCCTCGTTGTACATTTTATTCATCCAGCGGAAATACTCTCTCTCCTTGTCAGAGCGGAATTTGTACATCGCATTATTGTTCTCATCCACGATCCACTGTCCGTTGTCCGGTGCTCCGTCCGCGATATACCCTGCCGGATTGCCAAGCGTGATCATCCAGTGCCAGTCCGAAGTCGACAGCGTAAAACCGATCGTATCCAGACCGTCGTCCGTGGTCGGATGTGCAGCAATATAATCCTTTAACATCGTCTCAAACTCATCTAACGTCCTCGGTACCTCGTAGTCATTCTCCTTTAAAACATCCCACTGAAGCTGTGCCGTACCGGATGTCTTAAATGTCTCTCCTCCCGTTGCATAAGCCGAAAGCTGATAGATCGAAGGATCATCCTCAGAATATTTTAATTTGTCAAACTCATCTCCATAAAGCTTCTTGATATTCGGACCATACTCCTCAATCAGATCCGTCATATCAATCAAGGCTCCTGCATCGATCAGTGCTCCTGCATCCCCCTTGGCATAGATCATATCCGGGTAATTCTGCTCCGCGATCATCAGTGCGACCTTCTCATCATCGGCTGACACCGGATAATCGGTCTTTAACTTCACACCGGTTGCCTCCGTCAGTGCCTGTGCCACCGGATCGGTCCATGGATCCTCCTGTCCGTCCGCATTGTAGAACGTCAGTTCTACCACATCACCAGATGTTCCGCTGCCCGCACTCTCTGTTCCCCCACTCACGGAAGAAGTGTCTGCTGCTTCTCCATTTCCACAGCCGCCCAGAACCCCTGCTGCCATAGATGCCACCAGCATCAATGCACATAACCTTTTTTGCCTCATAATCTTTCTTCTCCTCTCTTCTTTGCTTGCTCTATCAGTAATCAGTCTTTGACTGCACCGATCGTCATACCACCTACAAAATACCGCTGCAGGAACGGATACACAATCAGGATCGGAACCGTTGCAATGATCGTGATTGCCATTCGGATCGACATCGGAGATACCGCGCTCTTTAACTGTTCTGCGGCATGCGGATCAACCTTGATCGTCGCCTTCTCCATAATCTCATATAATACATACTGTAAGGTCGGAAGATCTCTTGCATACAGATAGGTATCCATAAAGGAATTCCACTGTCCGACTGCCACAAAAAGTGCCACCGTCGCAAGTACCGGCTTACATAGCGGCAGAACGATCTTTGCGAAAATAATAAAATCGTTTGCCCCGTCAATTCTGGCTGCCTCCTGCAGGGCAATCGGCAGTCCGTCTATAAACGAACGGATCAGAATGATATTGTACACCCAGATCAGTCCCGGAAGTATATAGACCAGAAAATGATTTCCTAATTTTAACGATCTTGTAATCAGAAGATATTCGGGTACCAGTCCGCCGCTGACATACATGGTAATTACAAACAGCACCGTGAACAGCTTGTTAAAATAGAAATCCCTTCTGCTTAAAACATACGCTACCATCGCTGTCGCAGCCACGCCGGTCAGCGTACCGATCAGCGTTCGCACAATCGACATGGCAAACGGCTCAAACAGATTGTTTTCCTGAAACACATAAGTGTAATTGCTCCAGGTGAACTTTCGTGGAATGATAAAATTGATATTGCGCATGGTATCGATCGGGTCGTTGAATGAGATTGCAAGTACATTTAAAAACGGATATAAAGTCACAATAATAACGCCGATGAAGATCACCAGTAATATGTAATCCAAAATATTATCTTTACTTTTTATTTTTGTATGACTGCGTGCCATATGCTTTCCCTCCTTAGATCAATCTGCTCTCGCCGAGCCATCCGGCTATCTTGTTGGCGATAAACAAAAGTGCAATTCCGACTAACGACTGGAACATGCCGATCGCAGTTCCGAGACCGTAGTTATTGTTACCGATACCGCGGATATAAGCAAACCAGGAAAGCACCATTGCATGATCCTGCACAATACCGTTAGAGAGAAGCATCTGACGCTCCATACCGACATTTAAAGCACCACCAATTCCCATAATAAGAAGCACCACCACCGTCGGCTTGATCCCCGGCAGTGTAATGTGCCAGATTCTCTGCAGACGGTTCGCGCCGTCCACCTTTGCCGCCTCATAAAGCCCCTGGTCGATTCCTGCCATCGCGGAGAGATATACGATCGCATCCCAGCCGACTTCCTTCCAGACATTGATGATGCAGACGACGATCCAGAACAGAACCGAGTTTGTAGACATAAGCTTTAGATTTTTACCGACCAGTGTATCTAACATGCCACCGTCATTTAATACCATCTTTGCAATACTTGCGATGACAACCCAGGATACGAAATGCGGTAAATAGGAAATGGTCTGTGTGACCTTCTTAAAACGATTGAAACAGATCTCATTGAGCATGAGTGCAAACAGGATCGCCATGACGGTTCCAAGTGCAATTCCCAGCACACTCAGACCAATCGTATTGATCATGGTCTGACCGAACAGCCGGTCTGTGAATGCCTTTTTAAAATTGTCAAACCCCACAAATTTTCTCTGCCATACCGGAAGTGCAAAGCTGTTTGGCTTTACCTCCTGAAACGCCATTGTCCACCCCCACAGCGGAACATATTTAAAAATGATGAGCCAGATGACAAAAGGTACCGACATCAACAGCAGATACCGCTGCTTCCACATAAGCTGCCAGCTGAATTTCTGTTTGACCACTTTGGCTTTCTGTTTCTTTTCTGTCTTCATATCGTTTTCCTCCTCTTTTCATCCTCATTATAGGATTGGGAGCAAAATTTTAATACCTTACTATTTTCATTATTTTTACCATAAAATTTGCATATTTTATAACGGCTTTTGCATGTATTAAAAGACCTGTTCTGCGGATCGTTTTTTCTCCCTCAGAACAGGCTTTTGTATTTTATGATTCTGTTTCTTCCCAGTCACCGGGAAGCGTTATCTCCACCCGGGTATATTCGCCGCAGATGCTTTCCACTGTCACGCCGTACTCCTCCCCGTAGCGCAGCCGCACTCTCTGATTGACATTGCAGATGCCGATATGTTCTCCCTTTGTGCGGTTGCCTGCAAGTTCTCTGCGGATCTCCGCAATCTTTTCCCCGCAGATGCCGGCGCCGTCATCGGTAACCGTGATGACCACATTCTGTCCGCTGCGTTTGACACAGATATCGATGTGACCGACGTCCTCTCTTCCCTCAAGTCCGTGTATAATACAGTTTTCCACCAGCGGCTGGATCAGAAGCGGAAGGATCTTCTGCCTCTCGATCCCTTCCTCCACATAGATTTGATACTGAATCCGTTCGCCGAAGCGGTACTGTTGAATCTTCAGATAATACTCTGCCAGTTCCACCTCCTCACGGATCGTCATATCCTTTGAACCTGCCTGGATGCTGCTGCGCAGGATCTTTCCGAGCATCTTCACCAGTTCCTCGATCTCATACTGCTTGTTGATGCGCGCCTTCATGCGGATGGTTTCCAGTGTATTATACAGGAAATGCGGGTTGATCTGGCTGGTGAGCATCTTAAACTCCGCATCCTTCTGGCTGGTCTTAAGCCGCTCCGCGTGAATCTTCTCCTGATACACCTGCGCCAGAAGCCTCTGAATTCTCCAGATCATGACGCTTAAGTAATCATAAAGCTGACTGATCTCATCATTTCCTCCAAGCTTTTCCTCAAGTTCAAAATTTCCCTCAGACGCTTTCTGCATCTGTTCCCGGAATCTGCCGACACGCCTTGCAAACGACCAGGAAAATGCAAAAATCAACGTCCCGGCAAGCACAACGCTCCCAAGGAACAGCCAGATACTCTTTCGCTGCTGTGCATACGCTTCCCTTAAGATCTCATCCACCGCACGCACACTGACCACCTGAAAATAATCGCTGGTATCCTCCTGCTTTACATTCTCACAGGTGAGGACATATTCTTCCTCCCCTGCCTTGATGCGCGTCTGATACTTCTCCTCGGCGGCATCCGGCAGATACTGCTTTAATTCTTCAAAAGGAATCGTCTCATGACGGCTCGTAAGCAAGGTCTCGCCATCCAGCACAATATAGGTACTTCCCTCCCGCTCCCAGATCATTTTCTCAAACTGCTGCGGGCGCAGATAGATCACAAGCACCCCGACATTTTCGCTCTTTTTGGTCTTGATCATACGGGCAATGGCAGGCGCATGGTCATATTTGGGCAGGCTGATCGGCAGACACGTCCACACGCAGCCGCTTCCCTCTGTACTCACTCTCTGATACCAGGCCTCGACCTCCGTGTCCGCATCCACAACCACAAAGTCCGAATTGCCGCGCAGCGTATGATTCTGCAGGAAAATACTGATTCTGGAGATCATCGTGTTGTAGTAACTCTGATATTCCTTAAAAGCGGTATAGCCTCTGTAGTCATTGATCATCTCCTGATAATCCGTATACTGTTTTGCCGCAATCTCCTCGAGCTTGTCATCGAAATAAAAGTACGAAGAGACCGTGGTCATCGTATTCTCCAATTCCAGGATCTGTCTTCCGATCGTCTGCAGTTCCGCAATCTCCGCATTCTCCGCCTGACTCACCAGCACCTGATTGGTTCCGTGAATCAGATAGCCGATAATGGCGGAAAGCGGCAAAAGCCCGCCTATCACATAGATTAAAATCATGCGGTAGACGAGCTTCATTCCCAGTATCCGGTTTATCAGTTGTTTTATCTTTGTCTTCATACGCTTCGTTTCAGTATTGCCACGCCGTACGCCGGCAGTGTCAGCTTGCTCCCCTTTTTCCACTCCATACCGGTCACAAGATCCGTTGCGTCCTGCTCCACCGGCACACTCTGCTCTATTTTCTCATGATTTAACAGAAAAAGGAACTCCTTTTTTTCATCGCGTCCCACACGTAAGACCGCTTCCACGCCCCCGGGAGTCTGTGCCACCGGCGTGATCCCGGCTTTTTCGCAGATCTCGCGTATCAGCGCTTCATAAAATAGCGCGTCCGACCGCACCGCCACATAGTATGCCGCTCCCGCTCCGTAACGTTTTTTCGTGAGCACCGGCATTCCCGCATAAAAATCCTCCTCGTAGGTTGCAAGCACCTCGGCTCCCTCCAGATGCAGCAGATCACACAGCAGGACCGCCTCATGCCGCGCGCCCTTCCATGTAAAATGATTCGTCTCTCCCTCCGGCAGGGCATCGCTCTCCTCCACCCAGATGCCTAAGAGATCACGCAGTTTCCCCGGATACCCTCCGGTCACCACCAGATCATGCTCATCCACATAGCCGCTGAAAAAAGTGGTTACAAAAATACCGCCCGCCTGCACAAACGCTTTGATCTTCTCATCCACACCCGGCTTTACCATATATAAGACCGGGGCGATGATCACGCGATAGTCCGAGAAATCATCCTCCACCCCGATGATATCGGTCGCCATATTCTGCTCGTAGAGCGCCGTGTAATAGTTCTGGATCTCATCGCGGTACTTTAACAGCACGCTCGGTCCTGCGGAATACTCGATCGCCCACCAGTTATCCCAGTCAAACAGAATCGCTGTCTCCTTCCTTGCCCGCGCGCCCAGAGTCTCATCTCCCAGCGCCTTTAGTTCGGCGCCGAGGGCTGCTGCTTCCCGGAACACTCTGGTATTTTCATTTCCCACATGGTCAATGATCGCTCCGTGATATTTCTCACAGGCACCGATACTCCGGCGCATCTGGAAAAACATCACCGAATCCGCCCCATGCGCCACCGCCTGATAGCTCCAAAGGCGCATGACCCCCGGACGTTTTAAGGCATTGTACGGCAGCCAGTTCGTCACACTCGGCGTCTGCTCCATCAGAAGGAACGGCTTTCCGCCGCCGATACCGCGCATCAGTTCATGGGACAGGGCAATCTGCGCCGGTGTGTCCTGGTTGGAAGGGTAATTGTCCCAGGATACCATATCCATGTATTTTGCCCACTTCTGATAATCCAGCGGCTTATAGAACCCCATCAGATTGGTTGTGACCGGGATGTCCGGCGTATGCCGCTTCACCGCCTCATATTCCAGGCGATAACACTCTAAAATACTGTCCGAATTAAATCTCCGGTAATCTAAGGAGATTCCCTGAAACATCGTGCGCTCATAGGCGAAATGTTCGCTCAGCAGATTCGGCAGGACAATTTCTTCCCAGTCATAGAACGTATGTCCCCAGAATGCCGTATCCCAGACGCGGTTCACCTCCTCAATCGTGTGGTACTTCTTTTTCAGCCACACGCGAAATGCCTTCTCGCAATTTTCGCAGTAACACTCTCCGCCGTATTCATTGGAGATATGCCATGCCACAATATTGTCATAGTCTTTGTAATGTTCCGCCAGCTTCTCCGCCAGCCGTGCCGAATACATGCGGTAGACGGGACTGTTCGGGCAGGAATTGTGTCTGCCACCGAACTTGCGCTTCATTCCGTTGAACTCCGTGCGCAGGATTTCCGGGTACCGGTGTGCCATCCAAGCCGGATGCGCGCCGGTCGATGTTGCAAGCACAACCTTCAGCCCGTTTTTCTTCACCAGTTCCATAATGCGGTCCAGTTTTGTAAAATCATAGGTGCTCTCGTCCGGCTGCAGCATTGCCCAGGAAAACACATTGAGTGTCACCGTATCAATGTGCGCCAGCCCAAACAGGTGCATATCTTCCTCCCAGGTTGCCTCATCCCACTGCTCCGGATTGTAGTCGCCGCCAAACGCAATTTTATTCTGATTCCATATTTTCTCGTACATTGCCCTCTCCTTTTTGTCTGCTAATCCACTTCCAACCGGAATACCACCGGAAAATCACTCTCAATCCCCGGCGCCGCTATGTGAAGCCCTTCCCGGTCTACGTGCCACGCAGCCTGCCCCACATAACCGAGCAGCGTAACCGCACGCAGAATTCCGTGAAACTCCGGTAGATTCTGATTGGTACTCTTTGCAAACGAACGGATCAGAAATCTGCCGTCTCTCGGACAGCGCATGCAGATCGCATAGATACAGCCGCCGTTCACGGTAAAGCGATAGTCTTCCGGTGTATACATGATCTCTGCCGCGTCCGCAAACTGTCCGTCCACCGCCCGCGTCGGTCCTTCCATGCTTTTTCTCCACACCTTTGCCCCACGGACCGCTTCGCCGTTTACCTTCATCCAGGACGCCATATCCGAAAGGATCTGCCGGTCGCCCTCGGGAATTGTACCATCCGCTTTGGGTCCGATATTCAAAAGCAGATTGCCGTTCTTGCTTACCACATCCACGAGGGTACATAAGATTTCCCTGCTGCTCTTATAATCGAGGCTGTCTGTATAACACCAGGAATTGCGCGCCACCGCCGTGTCCGTCTGCCACGCATACGGCTTTGCCTCCGCAAATCCGCCGCGTTCCACCTCCACGATCCCGCTTCCGAACATCATGGCATCATGCTTGTAGCAGATCATGACATCCTCTCCCCAGCTTTTACCACAATTATAATAGAACGCTGCCAGCTTTTTCAAGTAAGGATGAAACGCCTCGTGCTGAATCCACCAGTCGAAATACAAAAGCTTCGGTCGATACTTCACAATCAGCTCCACCGTGCGCGCCAGCCAATCGTCCAGAAATTCCTCGCTCGGGAAGGGTTTGCTGAAAAGATCCTGCGGGTCCGGTTCCGGCATTGCCGGCCAGTAAAAATCCCCTTTTTTCATCGGCTCCCTCACATCGCTGTCAAATTCCCTTCCATGTCCCATGAAAAACCAGTGTTCCGCCCTGTGGCTTGAAGTGCAGAACTGCAGCCCGCAAGACTCTGCTGCCGACTTTAATTCCCCGAGAAGATCTCTCTTTGGTCCCATCTCCTTCGCGTTCCAATGCGAAAGTTCGCTCTCATACATCTGGAACCCGTCATGGTGCTCCGCCACCGGGAACACATAGCCGGCACCCGCCTCCTTAAAAAGCTGCATCCATGACGCAGGATCAAATCTTTCCGCGCAAAACAGCGGGATAAAGTCTTTATAACCAAACTCCCGCTGTTCTCCATACGTTTTCCTGTGATGTTCATACGCCGGCATTCCTTTGATGTACATATTTCTGGAATACCATTCATTGGTGCAGGCGGGCACACTGTAAAGTCCCCAGTGTAAAAAGATTCCAAGCTTTTCCCGCAAAAACCAGTCCGGCACAGGCGCCCCCGCAAGCGACGCCCAGTCCGGTCGATAACTCCCCTCTGCAATCTGCTGCTCCAACAAGTTTAAATACTTCTGTTCTGCTTCTGCCTCCATAACTCTCCCGTATCTGTCTACAGTCTCCAAAAACCGCTCCATCATCCGCCTAAAACTTTTCCATTCCATGATCCGCCAACGGATGCTTCGCCATCTGCACCATCAGAAAAACTCTTTCACAGCCGGATACAGCTTCCGGAATTCCTGATAGCGCGCCTCATACTTCTCCACCAGCACCGGATCCGGCTCAACGGTGTCAACAACATGCACCAGCTTCTCACATGCCGCCTGCACACTCTCATATTCCCCGCAGCCCACTGCCGCAAGGATCGCTCCGCCATATCCCGGTCCCTCCTCGCTCTCTATGAGATCAAGCTTGAGGTTTAAAACGGCTGCAAGAATCTTCTTCCACAGCGGGCTTTTTGCACCGCCGCCGCAGATCTTGGAGCGTTCGATCCGGATGCCCAGACTGCGCGCCACCTCGAGGGAATCCCTGAGGCCGAACGCTACGCCTTCTAACACCGCCTGCGTCATATCTTCCCGTGTGGTGTCCATCGACATTCCAAGGAACATGGCTCTCGCATCCGGGTCGTTGTGCGGAGAGCGCTCCCCCATCAGATAAGGCAGGAAAAATACCCGGTTTTCTCCCAGATTTTTAATCTTTTCCTGCTCCCGCGCATACTCCGTCGTCTTTAAAATCTCATCCATCCACCACTTGTTGCAGGATGCCGCCGAGAGCATACACCCCATCAGATGATAACCGCCATCCGCGTGATCAAAGGAATGCAGGGCATTGTGTGCGTCCACACCAAACTTCTCACTGGAGATAAAGAGCGTGCCGCTCGTTCCAAGCGACAGGTTGCATCTCCCCTCACCGACCGTCCCGGTGCCGACGGCTGCCGCCGCATTATCGCCCGCTCCCGCAATGATCTTTACTTCAGGAGAAAGTCCCAGTTCTTCCGCGATCTCTGGCTTTAAGGTTCCCACCACCTCATAGCTCTCATAAAGCTTCGGAAGCTGCTCTCTTTCCACATGGCAGATCTCAAGCATCTGCTCCGACCATGCCCGGTGCTCCACATCAAGGAGCAGCATACCGGAGGCGTCCGAATAATCGGTGCAGAACGTTCCGGACAGGCGGTATGCGAGATAATCTTTCGGTAGCATGATCTTTTTCACCCGTTTCCACAGATCTGGCTCATGCTTTTGCATCCAGAGAATCTTTGGCGCCGTAAATCCGGCAAAGGCAATATTCGCGGTATATCCCGACAGTGTTTCCTTTCCGATCACCTGATTTAAGTAATCGGTCTCTTCTGCCGTGCGCCCGTCGTTCCAGAGGATCGCCGGACGAATCACTTCATCCCGCTCATCCAATGTCACCAGACCATGCATCTGCCCCCCGAAGCTGATCCCCGCCACCCGGCTTTTATCACATTCCGCCAGAAGTTCTTTTAAGCCGTCGATCGACTGTTCATACCAGTCTGCCGGATTCTGTTCCGACCAGCCCGGATGTGGAAATGAAAGATCGTAGGTGCGCGATGCAATTTTTTTTATTTTACCATCGGCATCCATCAGCAGCAATTTTACTGCTGATGTGCCAAGATCAATTCCTATATATAACATACTCTCCCCTTTTCTTATCATTGCAAGACTTCGCTATGCACTGCAAGACTTCGCTATGCACTGCAAGACTTCGCTATGCATTGCAAGACTTTTCTATGCAAACGGATTCTCCGTCGGATAGCGCACGCCTGCCGGCTGGTTATAACCGATCTCCTCCACCGGCACACCGATATACTTAAATACTTCGTACAGCGCCTTGCCGTAATGTCCGAATGCCACCGCGCCGTGGTGCGGGAAATTCTTCTCAATCAGCACATGGCGGTAAAATCTTCCCATCTCAGGGATGGCGAAAACACCGATCGATCCAAAAGATCTTGTCGCCACCGGAAGTACCTCCCCATGTGCGATATAAGCGCGGAGCTCGCAGTCTGCGGTGCTCTGCAGACGGAAAAACGTAATGTCCCCCGGCATGATGTCCCCCTCAAGGGTTCCGTTTGTCACCTCGACCGGAAGGCTTCTCGCCATGATCTTCTGATTGCGCATCTCACAGAACGCAAGCTTTCCGGAAGTGGTATTTCCACAGTGGAATCCCATAAAGGTGTCCTTTAACGTATATGGATATTTTCCCTCGATCTCTTCCTCATACATATCTGCCGGCACCGAGTTATTGATGTCAAGCAGTGTCACGGCATCTTCGCTCACCACGGTGCCGATGAACTCGCTTAAACAGCCGTAAATATCCACCTCGCAGGACACCGGAATTCCCTGTCCGGTCAGACGGCTGTTGACGTAACACGGGACAAAACCGAACTGTGTCTGGAATGCCGGCCAGCACTTGCCCGCAATCGCCACATACTTGCGGTAGCCCTTGTGATCGCGCACCCAGTCTTTTAAGGTCAGTTCATACTGCGCCAGCTTTGCAAGCACTTCCGGCTTTTTATTCCCGGCTCCAAGCTCCGCCTCCATCTCTGCCACAACCGCCGGGATTCTCTCATCCCCGTCATGTTTATGGAACGCCTCGAATAAATCAAGCTCTGAATTTTCCTCAATCTCCACACCCAGATTGTAAAGCTGCTTTATCGGTGCGTTGCAGGCAAGGAAATTTAACGGTCTTGGTCCGAAGCTTATGATCTTTAAATTGGAAAGCGCAACTACCGCGCGGGCGATCGGCTCAAATTCATGAATCATGTCCGCACATTCCTCTGCCGTTCCAACCGGATACTCCGGAATGTATGCCCTGATATTGCGAAGCTTTAAGTTATAGCTGGCATTTAACATTCCACAGTAAGCATCCCCTCTGCCATCCAGCAGACTGTCCCCGGATTCTTCCGCCGCAGCAATAAACATTTTCGGTCCGTCAAAATGCTTTGCCAGCAGTGTCTCGGCGATCTCCGGTCCAAAATTGCCGAGGTATACGACAAGTGCATCACACCCGGCCGCCTTCACATCCTCCAGCGCCTGCACCATATGTATTTCACTCTCCACGATACAGATCGGACATTCATAGATGTGATCCTTTCCGTACTTTTTCGTGTAAGCGTCCATTAACGCCTTTCTCCGGTTCACCGACAGGCTCTCCGGGAAGCAGTCTCTGCTGACTGCCACAACTCCGATCTTAATCTCCGGCATATTTTCTTTGTTCATAAAAATCTCCTTTCCGTTTCAAAAATAGAAACCTTCCTGTTCCGTTTTTCCTGTATCTTTCTTACACCTCAATATTGACCCCCAAAAGTCCGTTAAAAGCACCACGGATTCCTGCTTCCTCATGTGCGATCAGCCACTTGTTCTTCGCAGTCATAAGCGCATCCTCTCCGCTTTTGGGCAAGGCAAAATCAATCTCTGTATTCGTTCCTTTCGGAAGAATCACAATACATTTAAATCCTTCCTCCCCGTCATTGCACGGCGCATAGTGAAGTGTCGTTCCATACATCTCAACAACCGTTCCCGCCGGGACAAAAAATGCTTCCACCTTGGATGTGTCATAAGTAAACGCATCGGTCACATCCGGCAGCCATCCTAACAGCAGCACCATATTGGTCACCGCAATATTGATCTCCGAATTGCGGTGATACTCCAACGCATTTAATCTGTGATTGCTGCCGTTACAATAACCGATCTGAATCGGAAGTCCGCCGTAGATCCGTCTGGCAAACTCTCCCGCCTCCGGCAGCACCTCCAGTTCCTCCATGGATGGCACATAAATGACATCCTCCGGCAGCGGCGTGTGTTCCATCTCGCGGATCAGTCTCGTGCAGTCAAAGCCGCTCCAGACTTTCCCATACCTGCGGAACTTTTCGTCTTTAATTGAATAAATCTCCATGATTCCCCTCTGTTTGTGCTCCTTTCCATAAGTGTACCTTATGAGCAGAGTATAACAGGAGACAGTCATGGAGACTACCTGTTTCTTGTCTTTCCAATGTCACTTTTTTGTCTTTTTATCTAATTTATTTATCAGTGAAATAATTCTTCCCGCACAGAGACGGATTTCCTTTTCCGACAGCCTTCCGTCTGCATACGCCTGCCGGATATCCGCATCATCTTTCTCACTTCCCGGCATAATCAGATCATTTCCGGCTTCGATACACTTCCATGGAATACTGCCGTCTTCCGGCGCTGTTGTACTCCAGTCCGACATGAGTACACCGTCAAATCCCCACTCTTCTCTGGCAATTACAGTGCATAGCGCTCTGCTGTTTGCCGCGTGAACTCCATTGACCCGGTTGTAGGATGTCATGATTGCAACCGGTGCGCTTTCTTTGACTGCAATCTCAAATCCCCTAAGATAGATCTCCCTTAGGGCTCTCTCTGAAATATGCACATCGACCCCCATACGGTTGTCTTCCTGATTGTTGCATGCAAAATGCTTGATCACAGCTCCACAGGTTCCCTCCTCCTGTACACCTCGGACAACCGCAGCAGCCATCTTGCCTGAGAGAAATGGATCTTCCGAATAGTATTCAAAATTCCGCCCGCACAGCGGATTTCTCTGGATATTCATTCCCGGTGCCAGCCACAGATCAATATGGAATTCTTTCATTTCATGTGATACCGCTCTTCCGAAAGACTGCAGCAGTTCCTCATTCCAGGTCTGCGCCATTGCCGTTCCGACCGAAAACGCCGTACAGAACTGATAGTAGGTCTTGGCATTCTCATGCTTTTGCATCGGCTCCAGATAGCCATTTTCCAGTGCTCCCAGTACACTTTTTCCATAGACTTTCCCCGAATCTGCGTCTACCTCATACGACTGATGCAGCCGGATTCCTGCCGGTCCGTCCGCCATGATTAACGACCTTATTCCATAGGGCTGTTCCAGCGCATGTGTTGTCTCTCCCGCCGATCCCGGGACACGGATTCCCGCCGCGCCGAGTGTACTGCTGTTTTGTTCCACATGGCCATATAAGAGCGGAATCAGTTCCTCTGCCGGTATTTTTCCGGTCAGATGCACTTTTTGCTCTTCAGCGGCAGAAAGCTTTCCTGCATCGCTCTCTGCTGCCTCCAGCCGGCATGTGTGCTCTGTGAGCGTCCGTTCGTACACATCAAATTCCCATGCCTGTTCTAACTTTTGTGAATCGGCACCGATCCATATGCCATACGTTCCGGCTTCCAGATACCAGGCACTCTGTTCTTCCGAAAAACTTGCAAGCATGTTTTTTGGTATTTTAATCTCCAGCTGCTGTATTTCCCCCGGCAGCAGACATTTTGTTTTGGCGAATCCCACCAGCCGCTTTTTTTCTTTTTCCATTCCGGTCTGCGGGAATGTCGCATAGACCTGCACTGTCTCCTTCCCGGCATAGGTTCCACCCGTATTCTGCACAGACACTGCAAGTTCCAGGGAATTCGTTTCCTCGCGTACAGACCGCTGGCGGATGTAGAAGGATGTGTAGGAAAGTCCGTACCCGAACGGAAATAATACCGGCAGATTTTCCCGGTCAAAATGACGGTATCCAACGAAAATTTCCTCCCGGTATTCTTCCTTTTCCAGATCTCCGTTCCTGTATCCATAAGTATCCGCTGACGGATAATCCCCGTAATGTCTCGCCCATGTTGCCGTTAATTTTCCACTTGGAACCGCCTTTCCAAACAGGATGTCCGCCACCGCATAACCACCTGCCTGTCCCGGCTGGGAAATATTTAACACAGCCCGTATATTTTTTGCCTGCTCTAAAATATCTGTCAGTTCTACCGGACCACCGGTGTTCAGCAGGAGCACTACCGGAATCTTTTTCTCATTCAAAAATAACAGGTCTTCCTGTTCCCTGCGGCTTAATTCATAGTCGCCACGCTCTTTTCTGCGGTCACTTCCCTCACCTGAAATGCGGCTCAGCACATAAACTGCCACCCCTGCCCCGGCAATGTCCTGTTCTGTAACCGCTCTTCCCTCCGGGAAACAGAACGGATGATTGGAATATGCGTCAAACGGATTCTCAACCCGTTTTGTTTCTTCGAGAACCAGTTTTTTCCATTCCTCTCTCGCCTGCTCATACCGCTTTTCATAGTCGCACAGCCACGCTTCACTTGTGATCATTGCGCCCGCTTCCAGCAGTCCCTGATAGACAGAAATTGTCTTCCGGTTGTTGACATCCCCTGAGCCGATTCCACCTTTTACCGTCTTTTTTGCCCCGCTTCCAAACAGCGCCATAGGAACATCCAAAGGCAGCGGCAGAAGCGATTCATTTTTTAATAAAACCATTGCCTCTTCTGCCACTTTTCTTGCCAGAACATCATGCACCTGCTCCCGGATGGACGTTCTTTCCTCTATGGTTCCACTATATCTCCATTCTCTTTTTTCCATATTCTCTGCTTTTCCCTTCAAAATGACAGAAAGAACCATACAGAATTTTCTTCCATATGATTCTCTGTCCAGATCGTGTTTACTCTTTCACTCCACCAAGTGTCACACCGGCGATAATATATTTTGATAATAAAAGATATACCACAATGATCGGCACAATCGCCACCGTAATCATCATGTAAACTTTTCCCATGTCAAAGTTCATATAGTCTGCTCCACGCAATGTCGCAATTAAGATCGGCACTGTCATTTTGCTCTTGGTCTGAAGAATCAGTGCCGGAACAAAGTAGTTATTCCAGGAACCGACAAAAGTGAAAATCGCCTGTACCGCGAGCGCCGGCTTCATAATCGGCAGCACAATACAGTTAAACGTCCTGAATTCGCCTGAGCCGTCGATTCTTGCCGCCTCCACTAAGGACAGGGGCAGTGATGACTGCAGGTAGCTGTACATAAAATAGAATACCGCAGGCGACGCGATGCTTGGAATAATGAGCGGATACCAGGTATCATACAACCCCATTTTCGTGATCAGCCGCAAAAATCCCATTGCCGTTACCTGAGTCGGCATGACCAAAATTGCCATGATAAAGGTAAATGCTATTTTTCTGGTCTTAAATTCATAAGCATACAGACCATATGCCGTCAACGCGGAAAAGTAAGTACACAAACCCGCACAGGCAGTCGAGATACAGATACTGTTTATAATTCCGCGGAACATCGGGAAGCTTCCGTCATTTGCCACATTCTTTAAATTTTCCAGCAGATGGGTGCCCGGCAATGCCGAAAACCCCTTTTGCAGCTCCGCATGAGAACGGGTTGCATTGATAATCAGAATATAGAAGAAGAACAGACACATAAATGACAGTACAATCAACACAATATGCGCCAGAACACTCCGCAAACTGTTTCCTGATTTTGATTTCATGTTTTATCTCCTCCTTCTTCTTTCTTCTCTGGCAGCTTTTTTCGCCGCTGCCTTCGATCCGTCCGGATCATTATCATTTGTCATCTTATACACGATAAAACATAAGATCGCACTGATGATGAACAGATAAACAGATAACGCTCCTGCCATACCATAGTTCTTGCTCTTTAAATGATTATTTAAGAACATGATCAGTGTCATGGATGTCCGGTCCGGATTTCCCTGACCGTTCGTTAAGATCTGTGGCACATCAAACATCTGCAATCCGCCGATAATCGAGGTAATCAGTGTATATGCAAGAATCGGCCGGATCATCGGAAGCGTAATATAGAAAAATCTCTGCAGACTGTTGCACCCATCGATCTCGCAGGCCTCAAATACCTCCACACTGATTCCCATGATTGCTGCCATCAGCATAATCGTCGTATTGCCAAACCACATCAGGAAATTCATAAGTCCAATCAGGGAACGCGTGCCAAAAACAGATCCCATAAAATCAATCGGGCTATTGATCCATCCCAGAGACATCAGAATGGAATTGACCGGTCCACTCGTGGAAAACAGTGTAAAAAATAAAAGTGCAAATGCAGATGCCATGATCAGATTGGGCAGATAAATGACAACCTTAAAAAATTGTTTGTGATGTATCTTTAATCTGGCATCCGTAAACCAGCTCGCAAGAACGAGTGCGATCACAATCTGCGGGATAAAACCGATCAGCCACAGAATCAGCGTGTTTTTTCCATATGCCAGCATATCGGATTTCAGCAGACTGATATAATTTGCCATTCCAACGAAATTAGGTCCGACCTCCTTAATTCCGGAACGGTAATATTCATAAAAACTGTATCTGACGGTATCTGCCAACGGAATCAGCGAAAAAATAAAATAGATAATAAAAAACGGAAGAATAAATATCTGTCCCCATTTTCCATAGCTGATACTTTTTTTCTTTTTTTTCATTCCTTTGCCCTCTCTGCCATAATAGTTCTGCGGAGCAAAATTGCTCCGCAGTCATGGTCTTATTCCGGCCACTGAACTTCTGTGATATCCGGATAACGCTCTTTGATTGCTGTCTCAAAGTTTGCCTTTGCCTTATCAAAATCTACATTTCCCTGCAGATAATCGCTGAACGAATTCTGAATCAGTTCCACGCATCCCTGATCGTATGCAGATAACGGAGCAATCTTGATATTCTCAGCTACCGGTGCAAAGTAGACAAACGGATTCTGTCCGCCAAGGAATTCTGACGAGAAGTCTGCATCATCCTTTGCTGCCTCTGCCATTCCGGACTTCGTATTCGTAAAATCAGAGTAATCCTGTGAAATCTTTAACAGGTTGTCCTGATTGCTTGTCATTGCAAGAATAATATCCTTCGCATATTTTACATTATCTGTTCCTGTTGCCGCATGGATGTAGGAACCACCCCAGTTATATTCCTGTGGCGGGTTCGTAACTGCCCAGTTGCCGGACTCTCCATCCCAGTTCGGATTCAGCACAAAGTCAATGCCCCATGCCGGAAGCAGGAATGCAAAAACCTTGGACTGGGAGCCCATGGACTTATTCCAGTCATCATTCCACTGACCCTTGATGTTGCTGTCCAGATAACCGGCATCCAGCCATTCCTTAGAATCATTCACCCAGTTAATGATTTTCTGATCTACTTTGACGGTGGTATCTCCCGGCTGAACCCAGGATTCATCAATACTGTTGCCGTACAGACGGAACGTATCCGCATAGGATGCAAAGGTATAATATCCTTTTGCCTTTAACTCTGCCGCGGTGTCCTTGATGGTTGCCCAGTCCTTCACCTTCTCGCCGACTGCCTCAGGATCATCTGTTCCAAATACATCCTTTGCAATATCGCGGCGGTATACTAAAAGTCCCGGACAGCACTGCCAGGTAGATCCTCTCTGCACACCGTCAGAATCAGAAGCCGTAGTTCTCGTAAAATCATACTGATCCGCCAGATCCGTCTCAGGATCAATTCCAAGATCTGTCAGAGGCATGGCAACATCCGCATCCTTATCGGTATATTTAAATACATAATCCGTCTCGGACAGGAAGATATCTACCTTGTCATCTGCCGCAGCATCTGCCTGATTCATAAGCGCTTCATCCAGCTTCTGCTGATAAACACCATCCTGATTCGGATTGATCACCCAGTGAATCTCTGTTCCATCCTTCAGCGTTGTTACCGTTCCGTCTGAGGAAGTAGATTCCACCTCCGGATATACTGCCTCAAGACGTGTACGGAACTCATCGTTCCAGGAATAGATGTTAATTACCTTTCCCTCACCACTGAAATCTTTCTCGTCCGACTCTGTGCCTGCAGTCGCTGCACTCTCCTTGCCGCTGTCTGCTCCGGCATTGGCACTGTCTGTGGCACTGCTTCCACATCCTGCAAGTAAAGTAGCCCCCATAGCCACTGTCAGCATTAAGCTGATAACCCGCTGTTTCATACTTCAATTCCTCCCTGTATTTTAGTTTTTCAACGTCAGACCCTTTCCCTATAATGTCTGCCGTCTTCTTGATTACAGATAGAATTGTACTGAATTTTATGACTGGAATATACTAAATCAATTGTAAAAATATCAGATTCATGTCATAATAACCATATTCTTATTTTACGGAGGAAACAGCCAATGGCCTTTTCAGAAGAATGGTACGAGACCGAATTAAAAAGCAGTGAACTTGAGACCCTTCACCGACCGCCAACCGTGGAATATTCCTTTTATACGGCAGTCAAAACAGGCGATATGGAAACTGTTGTCGCCAACTGCAAAGAGGATGCATTTATCCATCTGGAGGGAACCGGTGTGCTCTCGCGCAATGCGCTTACCAACATAAAATATCATTTTGTAGTCACTGCCGCCATGCTTACACGCTACTGCATTGACGGCGGTTTGGAGCCGGAACAGGCCTATCGTCTAAGCGACTTTTACATTCTGAAAATGGACACCTGCACAACCGTCCGGCAGATTGCGGATCTTCACCATGAAATGGCTAAAGACTTTACCGGCAAGATGGTTCTTCAGAAAAAAAGTTCCATCTTATCCAAGCCGGTCGTACAGTGTGTGGATTATATTTACAGTCATATCAAAGAACGCATTACCGTCGCCGTGCTGGCAGAATATACCGGATTATCCGAGAGCTATCTCTCCCGGGTATTCAAGCAGAACCTCGGCATTTCCATCAGTGACTATATCCGCGAGAAAAAAATAGAAAAGGCAACGCATCTCCTGCGCTACTCTGACAAGTCCATCATAGACATTGCCAATTACCTTTCCTTTTCTTCGCAGAGCCACTTTATCCAGACGTTCGAGAACTTTACCGGTATGACTCCCAAAAAATACCGCAATAAATATTACAAATCCATGTGGTAACTCCCCACGAAGAAGCCGCCACCGGAGACAGGCACGGTTCCCCTTTGGCGGTAAGCAATATTGCAGAAAGTATATGTCCTGCGATTCCCAGAGAAAGACAGCCGGAGCATTCGGTACAAAAAATACGGCATTTCTAACCAGCCGTGATTTGCAGCTGCGATGATCCGTGTCTTTCCAAGTTTGGAGCACTCCGGCGGGGCATGTCCGCACTCCGCGAGACAATTTGTAGGACTTTTGTGCAGCACTTACCTGTGCTCCCGAAAAAAACATAACCGCGCGAAGCCGATGTCTGAGCTGCTATCTGCCCTGATTTCAATAGCTGATAGCAGCGAGTTTCGGTTCGCGCGGTTTAATATTGTCTATGAGGGAGCACAGTTAGTGCTGCCAGAAAGTCCGCCCATTGTCTCCGGTGTGTCGGACATGTGCCCGCCAGTGTGTCCAAACGTGGAAGAGACACGGAATCAGCTGCAAAGCTCTGGCTGGAAGAAATACGCGCATTTTTTCCCGACGAATGCTCCAGCTGCTTTTCTCCAGGAATCTGGCATGCTGTGCTTCCTGCAATATTGTTTACCCCCGAAGAACCGTGTATGCCTCCTGTGAAGACCACTATCTGCTTCCTATCTTCCAAACAGGATTTTTATGACATGCTCTTTCTCTGCATCCAGCTGTTTGATCCATTCCTTTTTGATCCGCACGGCATATGCTGCCCCCGCTTCCGGTTCCAGTTGCTTTTCATCGCAGAAGACACTTTTTATCCACTCTTTTTTACACTCGCACTTTTCCGGATTTGAGAACCGGATGTCGAATTTCTTTCCCGCAAAAATCAGCTTTACTTCTGCATTTCCCTGCGCATCAAACTGTTCCGGCATGAATGCCGGCGCAATTACCAGATCTCCCATGACCCCCTTTACGCCGAATACTTCCGTAACCATCGTAAGGAGATACCAGCTTGCCGCACCCGTCAGGTATGCATACATGCCTCTTCCTGACAGATCATAATATTCCGGCAGTCCCGGATACATCCTGCTGTTGTCAAAATTCATTGCCGCGTTAAGAAGAGCCTGCAGGGCTTTATTTCCCTCCCGCGCAAATCCTCTCCGGTACAGTGCATTGGCGTACATGACAGCCATATGGGAAAATACTGCTCCGTTTTCCTTCTCCCCGTAAGCAAATCCGAACATTCTTCCCAGATCCATTTTTTCTTCACCGAAATCCGTATTCAGACGGTAGCCGCCCGCCTTCTCATCATACAGATATTTATCGGCACTCTGGCAGATTTTGCGGATCTGATCCGGTGTTGCCGTGCCGCTCATAATCGCAAAGACCTGACTCGTCAGCATCATCCGTACCTTTCCGTCTTTACAGCCCTCCACCGGATTCTTATGATCATCATAATAGCCATTAAACCATCCGTGTGCCTCATCCTCAGCAATCCACTCCTGCACCCTTATATGCTCCATCAGCCAGTCTGCTTTTTCCTCCAGATTGCTGCAAATCTGCTCTGCTTTTACGATCATGGTCTGACCACTGAGATTATGTGCACATTTCTCCAGATAGGCGTCCAGTATCCCTCGTTTCTTTTCCACATTCTCATACAGCTCCCTGCCACCTGCAAACAGCATTCCCATCTCTTCTGCAATCTCAAAACGCTTGCAGCCGGTCTCCTGCTCTAACAGCCGGATACAGTGCGCAATCTCTTTTAAATTTCCCGCATAAGCACTTGTAAATGCCACGCTTTCTCCATTTTCCCATGCCATATCCAGCGCGTCATTCCAGTCTGCCCCGTGCAGCCGCATCTCATTGTGCGCACCGACATCGTAGAATGCACAGAGATTCTGAAGAAGCAGATGTTCCAGTACACTTCCGAAATAGACGACGCCACCCTCTGTGCGCTGGCATTTTCCATATGTCTCGTCCCATCCGGTATCGTGATCTGTGCCTCTTTTGGACTGCAGATCCTTAAAATACGGAACCTTCTCAAAAAGAATCTCGAGATCTCCTGTCTGGTCAATATAAAATTTTGTCGTCACAAACGGCCAGAACGCATGATCCATCCACACACGGGTAATATGATTCCGGTCCGCAATAAACTCCCCCTGCGCATTTCCGATAATTGTGGCATTGGTTCCGTCCACCCGGACACCGCCGTAATTGTCGATGATCATCTGCCGGACTGCGGAAGGGTCCATGAGAAGCAATGCCAGACAATCCTGCCACAGATCCCGCCAGCCACGTCCTCCTTTTCCGTAATCATGATACGGCAGGAACGAACAGCCGTAAATTCTCCGCAGAATTGGCTGGAACGTAATCCACTTAAGATAATTGTCTGCATCCGGATTACCCGTTTTAAATGTGATGTTTACTTTCTTTGTCCAGTACCGTTTTACTTCATCATAAGCTTCCTTTACCTGGCTTCTTTGTCTGAGAGATGCTGTAAGAGGTTCGATCTGTGATCTCTCGTCGGTCATTCCGCCCAGAGTCAGATAGCAGACTGTCTCATGTGGTTTTAATAAAATCTCCGCAAATTTAAGAGCTCCCACTGCTTCTTTTCCCTCTGCCTTACTTCCTGCCACAGCTCCCGGCTTTTCTGTCCGGACTGCCTCCGGTATGAGATAGGAACCTCCCTCCCCGATAAACTCCCCGACGGTCGGGTAAAAAGCTGCCGGTGCCTCTCCCTCTCCGGTGGAACCATATACAAAATACGTTGTATGATTCTTCTGATGCCCCCGCTCATCAAACGACATCGCAGGCGTCACCTCCACCCCATAATCCGTGGTACAGATCCGGTGCAGCAGGGAAGTCACATGGCGGTGATCCCTGATATTGTCCGCACTTCTTCCATAGACCGGCATCACTGCAATCGGTGTCATTTCAAGCGGTTCCTCTGTTATATTGGTAAGTTCCGTCATCATCACTTCCATCGCTCCGTCTACCGTAACAAAAGAAGTAATCTCTGCTTTTAGTCCATGGACTGCGGATGTCCGCGTCAGTTTCTGCCACATAAATCCGGCTTCCAGTACGCTTTTCTCCTGTTCTCCGGTAAACCGCAGAAATTCTGCCTCTGCCGACGAACCGCAGGCTGACCAGTATCCCCGGTTTTTGATACGGCACCAGAAATTTCTTGTATTTTTATTGTTATGGAGATTTTCAATACTGACCGGCTCCATCAGGAAATGGTTCTGATCCCTTTTGCTGTCGCCGCCGAGTGTCGGTGTAATGCAGGATTTTAACCCACCGTCTCCTGCAAGAGGAAAATACAATCCACTGTAGTCTTCCGGCTGATACACCCGGAAGCTTCCCTGCTGATCCAAAAATTCTATCTTTCCCACGAATCTTTCCTCCCATCTTATGACATATACAATACGATTTCTGTCTGCTTTTTCAATACTTCCTGCGGAATATAATCTCCCTGCATCCTGACTCCATTTACAAGTAGTCTGTCGCATCCCGACTGCACATGTCCCGGATTTTTCACAACAATATGTAACTGGCAGCCTCTGAAAACTTTATTTACTTCAAACTCCTCCCATTCATGCGGAATTGCAGGCGAAAGATGCAGTCCATAGAAATCCGGACGCATACCCAGAATTCCCTCCACACAGCCGACCATAACCGTGGAAGCAGTTCCCGTGAGCCAGTGCACATGTGACCTTCCGAAATTCGGACTTGCCTTTCCCTCCGTGAACTGTCCATAGCAATAAGGTTCAATCACGCGGATCTGTGCACGGTCATTCTGTGCAGCCGGTGCATTTTCCATAAAATAAGTAAATGCTCTGTCTCCATGTCCCCGCAATGCCTCCGCCAGGATAATCCATCCCTGCGACTGTGAGAAAATACCTGCATTTTCTTTTGCACCCGGATTATAGATGACAGCCAGTGCTCCGTCAAAGGCGTGCGCATGATACGGTGGGTCCATCAATATTGCACCATACGGCGTATTTAATTTCTCATATACCCTCTCAAGCGCCATATCTGCCTGATCCGCTTTTGCCAGCCCGCTGATCACCGCCCAGCTCTGCGGGTTCAGCCACATATTTGCCTCCGGATCTGTGCGCTTTCCGATCACTTCGCCTGCTTCTGTAAATCCACGGATAAAACGGTCCTCATTCCAGCAAAGTTCCTGCAGCAATTTTCCCAGTTCCTCCTGCTTTTCATCAAGATAGGCAGCCGTTTCTTTATCCTGCTTGTATTCTGCAAACTTTCGCAATATATTCATCGCATAATAAAGCTGCATGGCAACAAATGTGGATTCCCCTTCTTTGCCCAGTCTTAAGCAGTCATTCCAGTCGGCATACAGCCCCGCCGGCATACCGTGTTTTCCCAGATGGTTCATGGAAAAATCGATGGCACGCTTCAGATGCTCGTAAACAGTTGCCTCTCCCCGGTTTGCATACGGAATCACTTCATCCATAAATTCCAGATGTCCGGTCTCCGCTATATACTTGTAGACGGTTGGAAACAGCCAGAGCGCATCGTCTGCACGATATGCCGGATGCCCGGTCTCCTTTACATAAGATGCATCATCCGGCGTATCTTCATGTCCCGGATTGTGTGTAAACTTTACCAGTGGCAGTCCGCCTCCATTATCCACCTGTGCGGAAAGCATAAACCTGATTTTTTCAACTGCCATCTCCGGTGCAAGGTGAATGACTCCCTGTATATCCTGTACCGTATCACGATAACCGTATCCATTGCGCAGTCCACAGTAGACAAACGACGCTGCACGCGACCAGATAAATGTCATAAAGCAGTTATAGGCGTTCCATGTATTTATCATGGCATTGAATTCTTCACTCGGTGTCTTTATCTGAAAATGTGCAAGCTTTCCATGCCAGTAATCGGTCAGCTGCTGCAATTCCTTTCCACAGACCTGCTCCGGCAGCGCATAGGAGGCCAAAATCTCTGCCACCTCAGGTTCCTCTTTCATTCCAACCAGAAATGCGAACTCACAGTGCTCTCCCGGTGCAAGCCGCACCACCGTGCTGAGTGCTCCGCAGCTGTTGCCGTTCTCATTTCCCTCGTTACACAATGTTCCCTCTGCCACACCTGCCGGATTGCCATATCCGTGATATCTTCCGAGGAACTTCTCTCTGTCGCCGCACCAGGATGTCACTTTCGCTCCCTTCAGTGCAAAGAAACGGCTGACAACGATTTTATCATCGACATCGCTGCCTTCCTCGATCTGATCCAGATTCGCATGAATCATCTGCCGCACATGATCCCCGCAGAAAACCGTGCGCGTAATAAACTGCGAGTACTGTAAATTCACCTGATCCTGCTCATAGTTGCTGTTGTTTGTAAATTCAGCGTACCCGGTAACCGTCAGTTCTCTTTCTTCCGCAGATGTGTTGGCAATGCATACATTCCACACCTCATATGCCCGGTCTAGCGGCACATAATATCTCACTTCTGAGTGAATACCGCTGTAATCCGCCAGCATTTTTGTATAAGCAGTTCCATGGCGGCATTCACTCCGGTAAGTTTTCAGATCCTTTCCCACCGGCTGCCAGGAAGCCGACCAGTAGTCTTTGCTTTTATTATCCCTGATATAAATATATCTTCCGGGTTCGTCAAACTGGTTAAAGATGTATCTTAAAATTCTTCCGTTAGCTCCGGATTTTGCAAAACTGTATCCGCCTGCATTGTTTGAAATAATCGCGCCATATTCCGGGGAACCGAGATAATTAACCCACGGTGCCGGTGTATCCGGTCTTGTAATTACATACTCTTTCTTCGTCTCGTCAAAATATCCATATTTCATATATGCTTTCTCCTGTTTTGATTTTCTAAGGTTTTCTGCATTAAATATAACCTTCCTTTGAAAATCAGAATACCAGATACGACATTAAAATATCAGATTCATGACCTAACTTTGTTCAGTAAATACGATAATTCCCGGACAGTGCCAGCATGGCAAACAGATACAGGAAATTGTCGTAATAACGGCGTTCCCCTGTCCGAAGCGGCGTCTCCCAGAACCTTCTGATGCACTCCTTTGCATTTTCTCCCTTCGCAGCCAGCGAAGCCTCTGCATTTACCGCTATCACCGCAACCGGGTGCAGCGCCCGCTCTCTAAGAAGCGTGCCGTCCGTCAGAAACACACCATCCCAGTGTCCGCTCTGCTTTTCGCAGTAAAAGCTCTGTAATTTTCCCGCGATCTCCTGCTGCCAGGGATCTCTCCCAAACCACAGCCAGTCCATGGCAATATTCGCAATCGTCCGGTACGCATCACTGTAATACCAGTCATGCCTGCCGAAAATCTCCTGATGTCCCTCATGCGGAGTCCCGTCATACTCCGCATACTCCGCCGACAAACCGGTGTCCGGATGACATGCCAGATGCAAATACGCTCTGCTCGCTTCTGCCGCGTCTCTCCAGAACTCCCGGTCATCTTCGTCCGCCCATCTGGCAAATAATTCATAAAAATGTGGCAGATGGTAAGACGGATCGCTGAAATTACAATTTGTAATAAACTTGATCAGATGCTTGGATGTGTCCCACATCGGTTCCCCCGGATGCCCCGGTTCTCCCTTGTGGATGCATTCCCGCAGAATTGCCCGCGCCTCATCTGCATAGTGGAATATTCCGGTTCCATTTCCCCAACGGTTTGCCGCAAAAAACAGTGCCATGGCAAAATATTCTTCTCCGTCGGGAGCCGGACCTTCCGCATTTTTACTGCCATCTGTTGCGCAGGACCACGCAAAATAATTCTTACATGGTCCATCCTCGATGTACATATATGTCCGGGTCCATTTCCACAGCCGGTCAAACTCTTCCCTGCGGTTCATCTGCACACATGCCATCATTCCGTAGGACATTCCCTCTGTGCGCACATCATGGTTTCCCGTATCCTCTATGTATGCCATGTCGGCTCCCACCTCATGATAGAAACGCTCCTCCTCATTCCCATAAAAAATTGTCTCAAATGTCTGCTCCACTCTTCTCTGAATCTCCGCTTCCGGATACCCGTACTCTGCAAACACATTGCGATACTTTCCCGTCTCAAATGCTCCCGCCATCGTTCTACTCCTTTTCTCCTCTTTCCTTTATGTGTGATACGTCTCTTTGGGTCCCAGATAACTTTCCGGGACATCCGTTCCTTCCGGGCGGATCAACAGCTTTTCCAGAACAAACCCAGGTGTGACGGAATAAATGCGCAGACGGTTGATACCACTTCTGCATGAAACCGGAATCTCCTGTCTGCGTATCTGGTCTAATACACCTTTTGCCCAGAACTCTCCCTGATCTCCGATCCGGTATCCCTCAGGTACCGCGTTATAAATCCGGATCTCACCACCGTTATTCTGCACACCGTAGCAGAGTTTCTGATCGTTCGCCACCGGATTGGAGGGCTGCATATAAAGCGTAAGTACATACCCGCCGGGCTTTGATACCCAGAAATGATACTCCAGATACGGTGCATTTTCTCCCGGCACACCATACGCTGTGACCGGAAATGCTTTCATGGCAGACCGCGTTTTTCCATAGTCCCTGATGCATTGAAACCGTACCTTTTCGTTTTTTCCTTCCCGCTTACCATCCGCTGCATATCCATCCTTCCGGTCTGCATAATGCTCTGCCTCCATCACAATGTAACCTGCCGTATCCACAAAGGTACCTTCCGGTACTTCCGGCAGATTTTCACATACCGGTATCTCGATCCGGCAGCAGCCGGAAGGCGTTTTTATTTCAAGCACTCCACAAGCAGACGTACCTGTATTTCCATCCCGGTTCATTGCCCAACGCTCCCGGTTTATTACAAGTTCCAGCTTTTCATAATTGTGCTTTTTCCCGTCCAGCACGCCCTGCATCGGCCACACCGAAAGCCATTCCGGTTTTTCTGTGACCTCGTATGCAGCCTCACATTCACTCAGCCCATACAGGGTGATCCCGGCGCTCCTGCACGCAGGGTCTAAAAAATCCGGCAGTTTCATGGATTCCGTAAGCCACGGGCTTCCCTCTGCATGCTGCATCGTCTGATCCACTGTCACAACCAGTCTCGGTTTATCCGCGGGCAGTACCCGGTGAATCACAGGGTTTAAACATTCATCCTCATTCCAGTGCACAAATCCGATATGCTCCGATGCTCCCATGCCATCCCAGCGCCCGTGATCCATCTGATGATATGCCGTCACCAGTTCCCGGTCACGCTTCAGACACTGTTCTACCGCATCCCCGTAATCATTCGCGTGAAGTGCTCCAAGCTTTGCCAGGTATTGATTCATCCCTGCCAGAAGATGCATCCTGGTCAGATTCAGTGTTCCTGCCGCAGGGTAATAGATGAGCGCCACAAACGCCGCTTCGTATTCCGGCGCATGTTCCTTTACCCACGCATACACACGCTCCGCTTCCGTAAGTATCCGTTTAATCTCCTCCAGTGTATCCTGCGTTTCTCTTCCATGCACCGGGTGATACACCATTGCACGCATTGCCTCAGGTCTTCTCTTTTGTATCAATCTGGTATATCCCTGCAGAACGTCCGCAATCTGTTCCTGTATTTCCTCCGTAAAGCTTCCAAACTGCTGCCTCGTCCACTGTCTGGTATACTCTGCGGTCTGATTGACGGCACCACTTCCCCAACGTCCAAAATCATATGCCATATCCAGAAAATACGACAGTGGGAACTCCTGCGTTGCAATATCCCCCACATTGACAATCCAAAGTTCCCGCACCCCGAATTCATATGCCGTTGTCATCTGTTCCCAGATTTTCGGAAGGTACGAACTGTTGATCCATTCATAGGAAATGGGCCAGCCGTGATAGTCCAGATGATAGTACATCCCATATCCGCCCTTATGCGTCCTCATCTCCTTTGTCGGCAGTGTCCTGAGGTTTCCATAGTTGTCATCACACAGCAGTAAAATAACATCTTCCAGTTCTTCCGATCCCATCAGCCCCGCTGTCTGATCATTTCCATAAAAAAACGCTTCCACTTCCTTGTAGAGAGCAAGCATTCTCGGGACACGCTTTACGTCCTCATCCACACACTCCCGGATCAGCTCATTCTGCGTTTTTAACACATCGCGCAGCAGTTCAATATTGTCTTCCAATGTTGCTTTTTCTCCGAGAATTGCCGTATCCGCCTCTCCACGCATGCCCAGGGTAATCACATTTTCAAATTTTCCTCTCCGAAGCAGTCCGTCTTTCCAGAACCGAATGATGCCTTCCCGGTTCGTCCGGAAATTCCATGCATCGCCATATACCGAATCTTTTCCGCGCAGGTACTTATACTCCTCCCCCTGTCTCAGACACGGCTCATGATGCGACATTCCCATAATGATTCCGTATTCGTCTGCCAGCTTTGCGTTTGCAAGTCCCGGGCCGTCATCCCCAAATCTGGCGCTCCACATCGCCGGCCACAGATAGTTCCCTTTGAGCCTTAGCAGCAGTTCAAACACATGCTCATAAACCGAAGTCCCAAATCCCCCAAAGCGCCGGTTGCACCATGTTCCAAATGCCGGCCATTCATCATTGATAAAAAAACCGCGGTATCTTACAGACGGCTCTCCCGCCACACACGCCATCGATGCACGAAGCCCCACATGCTCACGGTGAGGCGGCCTGATACCACACCAGTCGACAAACGGAGATACGCCCAGAAGTTCTGACAGATGAAACAGTCCGTAGATCGTTCCACGCTTATCGCTCCCTGCAATCAGAAGAATCTGTGTTCCGTGCCATTCTGGATCATTCAGGAAAAACCAGCCATAACACTCCCGTTTTCCCCGGATCTGTTCCAGAACGATTCTCTTTTTTTCCTCCATCTGCTCCAGAAGTCTGCTTTTTCCAACCGTAGCCGGAACAATCACAGTCTCTGCCCGTTCTGCCACATCCGCAAGTTCTTCCTGCGATGTGCCGTACAGCACCCGCGGGCGTCTGTCCGTTACCAGCTCCACATCGCCGGCAACCTTATCCGCTATCTTCTTTACCCCGGAATCTGCCGCATCTTCCATCCAAAATATAATCTCTTCCATATTTTCAATCCTTCTCCTTACCGGAAAGAGTTCTTCAGCTGCTCTGCCAGCTGATGTCTGCGGGATGTCCAGTCAGATCCATCCTGTACCTTTATCATCGCCCGATGCTCTTCTCCCGGTATCAAACGGTATTTTTGAATGATCTCCTCCGGAATCCTCGCTTCTTTCCGCTTGCTGCACTTCTGCATCACAAGAATCATTTCCGTCATTTTTCCCTCTGCGATAAGCCGGTCAGCCATGTTGGCGATTTTTCCCTGATGAATCCACACACATTCGCTCTCCCACCGAAAGCTCTCCACAATAAGAACAGGATACCTCTGTTTTGCATGCTTCTCATATCCTGCCGGTGTATACACATAACACAGGCGGTATCCGCCATTTTCTTCCTCCCGGTACCATTCCATATGAAGCATGCCATGCGGCACATTCGCCAGCTGCGGATAACAGAACTCCGGTTCCGGAATCTCAAAATAATTGCATGCAAAACTGCCCTGTCCGTTATATCCGGTATACCCTGCCGGAACTTCCGGATGAATCGTCTCCACGCCGTTGACGATAAAATGTACCTCATGATAGCCGGCAGAAAGTCCTCCTATTTTTCCTCGCCATATTCCTGGCTGCTGCTCCGTTAACGCAGCCAAAATCTCATGCTTCTCCTTAAGCCGGACATCCACACGAGCCGCACCGGGTGCCTCCAGATAGAATTCTGCCGTGCCGTCACTGCACACTTTTACGCCCGGTATGGTCTTTGGATATTTCCCTGCCGGTCTCCCCTGCGCATCCGTTTCAAACCGGATCTGCCGGTGTACCGGATCAAAAAAGAGCATCTGCTCCTCCATGCTCTGGACGGACAGCTGTTTTTCATCCAGGCGGCGCTCCATGCAGCATGCAGATGCCGTTTCTTCCACAGTCTCTGCGCCACAAAACAGAAGCGGCACAAAATCTCTCAGACTCTTTCTCCAGACATGCCATTCATGATAGCCTTCATATACTTTCTTTACGCAAAGCGTTTCTGATTCGCGCATTTTTTTACAGATATCCTCTATTCCGCGCGAAATCTCCTCTTCCCTGCTCCCGCAGGAGAAAAACACAACATCCGGTTTTTCTGCCTCATCCGTGCAGATCCTCTCTGCGTCATAAAGCGATACCCCGGAAAACATTCCAAGTGCCGAAAATTTATCCCGGTGCCTGCATACACTTCTTGCCGCCAGTGCAGACCCCAGTGAAAGACCTGCCAGTGCCCGGTAATTTCTGCCCCGTTTTACCGGAAAATGTGTTTCCACATAAGGAATCAGATCCTCCATCAGCTCTCTGTCAAAATCCCCGGGAAAGAAAATTGCCTCCTCACCCTCGATAAACGCATAATCACAGCTCATCACCACGATCATTTCCCTGCATTTATGCTCCGCGATCAGATTGTCCATGATGTAATTCAGCTTCCCCTGCCAGATCCATCCCGTCTCATTTTCACCGACACCATGCTGTAAATATAAGACCGGATACCGCCGGCTGGGATCTTTCTGGCTTCCATAAGGCGTGTATACATAACATTCTTTCAGGTGACCGTTTACACCGGATGCGTACTTTGCCAGATGCACCGTTCCATGCGGTACCTCTTTCAGATAGTAAAATTCTGCTCCGCGCTCCGGCACCTCAAATGTGTTGATTGTCTCAAAGCAGCCATAAGAAAAACCGGCTTTCGGATGAAACAGTTTCACTCCGTCCACAAACCAGTGATAATAGTGCATTCCTCGCGGGAAGTTCTCTATCTTCCTGTAAAACCCTCCGTTTCCATCCGGCAGGAGTGCAAGCGGCGCCGCATCAAAATAACCGCCCACACCCGCCACTTCCACCGTCTCAGCCGTCGGTGCATACAGATAGAATTCTACCGTCCCATCTTCCCACACCTTCACCGCCTGCCGTTCTTCCGTTATCTCCGGCGCAAACGAAAGTGCCTGCTGCACCAGCGCCTGGTTAAGTTCTGTCCCCATAAAAAAACCTCCCATTCTATAAGATCTTCTGTGAGAATATCGTATAGAATGAAAGGTTCTACCGGCAGATGCGGCGCATCACTTCCTGCTGCAGATCCTCCATCAAAATCTGTGGACTGCAGGCATTGTATGCATCCATGTATTCCTGCCAGGCTGTATCAAAATCCTCTGCCATAATAACCCGCGGAAGCCACTCGTGCTTGATCTCATTGATCTGCTCATATACCATTCCTGCTTCTGTGGTATCAGAAAGCGATGTAGCGTAAGAATACATCGGATACCAGTTTCCCGGTGCCTTATGATTCCCAATCATATCCACATAGCTTTCACAGCCATACGCCCTGAGACATTTCTGGACGTCCCCCGGCTGGCTTTTTAAAAATTCTGCCGGCTGGTATTCCAGTGAAAAAGCATTTTTCCCATCCGGAAGCATTCCCTCCCAACGTGGGAAATACGAGTAATAGCAGAAATAGTCCGATGCCAGCAGATCATCCGAAAAACGCTTTGACTGTTCCTTCGTCAGATAGAAAACCCCTTCCTCATCCACGCAATAGTCCGTTCCTTCCTGCCCCCAGAAACGCAGAATCTCCACCTCCGGCTTTAAAAGATCATTCACAAACTGCAAGGCACCGTCTATGTCTTCACACGAGACCGTAACCGACAGGCCGGAGGACGTATCGATAGATGCCGCTCTCTCGACATGCCACTGGTTCTCCACCCCCTCCTGCATCGTAATCGGAAGCGGTACATAATCGCATCCCTGCTCACTCAATTTCTGTCTGTCATATGCCGGATAAATCGCATAGTAAAACTGCCACCACTGATCCACCATTCCAAGGACCGCTCCGGTGGACAGCTTATTCAGATACTCTTCATAGCTGTTTGTGAACGCCTCCGCATCCAGTATTCCCTTACGATATTCTTCATTTAATTTTTCAAAATAAGCCCGCGCCGTCTCTGTCGTGTTGTAATCCATCACCTGAAAGGTCTGCGGATCGACCATGCAGCAGCCGTCATTGGGATATCCATCCAGAAACTGCGGCACATTCTCCAGGCAGAAATATCTCCAGTCATCGCTAAGAACCGTAAATGGGATATTCCTGGTTCCGTTCTCCATCATGGGATTGGCATTCACATAAGCCTCCAGCAGATCGAAATATTGCTCTACCGTATGAACTTCCGGATATCCTGCCCATTTTAAAACCCTCGTCTGAATCCAGAATGCTTCCCCGTCATGGATCACATCGCTGCTTTTTCCATTTGTCACCCCGAATTGTGGAATCCAGTAAATGTGTCCGTCTTCCTGGCGCAGCATATCCCACTGCTCATTCGTCATGTATTGCCGGATATTGGGATATTCCTCCCAGTACTCATCAATCGGAATCAATGCCTCTGCTTCGTATAAGTTTTTTCCCCCTGTATGAAGTCCGGATATCTGCCGCTGGCAATGTATGAATTGAGCGCCTGCTCCTTGGTCTGACCGGACAGCCAGAGTTCTTCACACTCTGCTCCTGTCACCTCTGCAATCTTCGCTTTCATGATATTTCCATATTCAAGGCTGTTTCCCTCCGTCGGAAAAAAAGCCGTAAAATGCTTTATCTGCGCTTCTGCCATGCGGTCTGTGTGTGCCGCCATGTTCCACAGCACCAGAAGCAGTACCATTAAGGTCATTCCTTCTGCCAGTCTCTTTTTCATCTGTTTTCCCTCTTTTTCAGTCAATTATACTGTTTTTAAGGGACACCGGCAAGATGGGATTGCATACGCTCCTTCGCTTTTATATGGAATTATTCTTTTACGCCACCGAGTGTAAGACCGGTGACAAAATATTTCTGTAAAAACGGATAGATGCAGATAATCGGCAGCATCGTGAGTATCGTTGCCGCAGAGCGGACTGACGTCGGTGTAACGGTTCCCACTGCATTCTTCATGGCTTCTGCCGAAGTTCCCTGATTCGTGACGGATGACAGCAGCTTCATCAGCTCATACTGCAGCGTCGTCAGATCAGAATTCATGCGGTTGTACAGCATGGCATCAAACCAGGAATTCCATTGTCCGACTGCAACGAACAATGCCACCGTCGCAAATACCGGCTTGCAGAGCGGACAGTAAATCTTTAGAAAAATTGTCGTATATCCGGCACCGTCTAACTGTGCGGATTCTTCCAGACTGTCCGGTATACCATTCATGTAAGTGCGGATTACCAGCATATTAAACGCACTTACCATGCCCGGAATTACATACACCCAGAAACTATTGGTAAGACCGAGTCCTTTGTAAAGCAGGAATGTCGGAATCATTCCTCCATTCACATACATTGTAATGACCCAGAACAGGGAAAGGCTTCTCTTAAACAGAAATCTTTTTCTGCTGACAACAAACGCCAGAATCGCGTTTGCAGCCAGTGCCAGCACTGTTCCGATAACTGTTCGCGCAACCGTGACATATGCACCGGTAATCAGATTATCTTTCTGCAATACCGTGATATAATTTTTCCATGTAAATTTTCTCGGCCACAGATAAATTCCGCCACGCAATGCATCCGTGCCATCGTTTAATGAAATCGCCAGCGTATTCAGCACCGGATATAATGTGATTACAACAATCACAAGCATAATGATTCCGTTCACAATGGGAAATGCATCAACGGATCCTGTTCTCTTTCTTTTTTTATTTGCTCCTGCCAGCTGTTGCATGCTATTACCCTCCTTAGAATAACCTTTCTTCTCCGTTGCGCTTTGCAATCTGGTTTGCAATGACAATCAGAATGATACTTACCGCACTCTTAAAGATACCTGCAGCCGTACCAATGGAATAATCTCCCTGACTGATACCCCATTTAAGTACATAGATATCAATCGTCTGAGACACTTTCTGCACCAGTCCGTTTCCCAGAAGGTACTGAATCTCAAATCCGGCATTTAATACATTTCCTACATTCATTAACAGAAGAATCATAATCGTTGGTTTGATTCCCGGAAGTGTCACGTATTTGATTTTTGCCCATCTTCCCGCACCGTCAATGGAAGCCGCTTCGTACAAAGAAGGATCAATGGATGTGATGGCTGCCAGGTAAATAATGGCATTCCATCCTGTCTCTTTCCACACATTGGCAAACGCGACGATCGGCCAGAAATAATTCGGATGTGCAAAAAAATTGATTGGCTGTGTAATCACATGCAGATTCATCAATATCTCATTGATGATTCCGCTTCCCGAGAGCATATCATGCAGAATTCCCGTTACGATAATCCAGGACAGGAAATGTGGCAGATAAGAGATGGTCTGAACAACCTTTTTCCCGCCATGTGATTTTATCTCATTCAAAAGAATGGCAAATGCGATTGCTGTCACAAATGTCACAACCAGGTTTATCACACCCATCGCAAGCGTATTCCGGATGACACGGATAAATGTCATATCCGAAAATAAGGTCTGAAACTTCTGCAGTCCCACAAACTCAGAGTGGAAAATTCCAAGCTTTGGCTTATAATTCTGGAACGCCATCGCCCATCCCGCCAGTGGAAGGTAATAGAAAATGATGCCATAGATTACCATCACACCACTCCAGAACAGTAGAACTTTCTGTCTCTTTATTTCTTTCCAGGTGATCTTTGCTTTATATTGATTTTCTTTTTCTTTGGATCTTGTTCTCGTCAAAGCCATACCCCACTCCTTAAAAAAACAGGCAGATGAAATCTTCCTTGCATCTGCCTGTTTCCAATTTCATTTTATGTGTTATTCGTATTTCGCTGCTTCTTCCATTCTCTTATCAAGTTCTGTCTGTAACTCACCGATAAACGCACCCGGATCGCAGCTGTTGTATGCATCCATGTACTCTGCCCATGCCGCGTCAAAATCTTTTGCCATCACGACCTGTGGGAGATACTCGTGCTTGATCTCACCGATCTTATTCCATGCCATACCGCCTTCCGTATCGGTAGTGAAGCTGTTTGAATAGGACCACATCGGATACCATGCACCCGGAGCTTCATTTGTTCCGATCATATCCACATAGGTCTCTGCGCCATAAGCAGAAAATGCTTCTTTTACATCATCATTTAATCCGTCAAAAAATTCATTCGCCTGTCCATCCGGCTTATTCGCATTGATTCCGTCATCACTTGTACCGGAATACTGCGGAAAATAAGAATAGGTACAGGTATGGGATGCTTTGTATGCAGTGTCAACCGCTCTGGTTCTCTGCTCCTCTGTGCGGTAAAATTCACCGTTGTCATCCACATTATAGTCAACGCCTTCCACTCCCCAGAAACGCAGGTTGTGAATATCCTGTGAGAGGAGGTCATCTACAAACTGCAGTGCAGCTTCCACATCCTCACAGCTTGTGGTGATCGCAAGACCGTCTGATACATTTAACACACCGCCGGAACAGTGCCACTGGTTTTTGACACTCTCATCAATGGTAATCGGAAGCGGAATGTAATCGCATCCCTGTGCATCCAGCCCTGCCTGCTTGATTGCATCTCCCGCAGTGTAAGCAAAATCCCACCACTGGTCAATCATGCCAAGTACACGTCCGGTTGACAGTTTGGCAATATACTCATCATAGGTCTGTGTAAAGGATTCCGGATCTACAATTCCCTTCTGATATTCTTCATTCAATTTCTGGAAATACTTTACTGCGGTATCCGTCGTATTATAATCGATCACCGTCAATGTCTCCGGATCTACGATACAGGAGCCGTCGTTTGGATATCCATCCAGAAACTGCGGCGCATTCTCAAGGCAGAAATATCTCCAGTCATCGCAGAGAATCGTATACGGAATGTTCTCTGTTCCGTCTTCCATGGTCGGATTTGCCTCATTATATCTCTCAATCAGATCAAAATACTGATCCATGGTACGGATCTCCGGATAATCCGCCCATTTTAATACCCTGGCCTGAATCCAGAATGCCTCATCGTTGTGTGTACAAACCTTCTCTTCTCCCTTGATATTGCTGAACTGCGGTATCCAGTAGATATGTCCGTCGTCCTGGCGAAGCTGATCCCACTGCTGCTGTGTAAAGAAGTTTTTGATATTCGGATAATCATCCAGATAATCATCGAGTGCTACCAGAACGTCTGCATCATAGAGCTGTGACTGTCCGCTTCCCCCGCAGATAAAGTCCGGCAGCTCACCACCGGTGATCATCATGCCGACAGCTTCCTCTGCCGTCTGTCCGGTCAGCCATGTTTCCTTCACTTTCACGCCGGTCTTATCGGCAATGATCTGCTGAATCTCATTGTCGTCATTGATCTCTGAACCGGGAACTGCAAAAAAAGCCGTAAATTCTTTTACCCCACCGGCTTCCGTGCTGTCTGCACCGTCTGCGTTTTCCTTTGCGTCTGTCGATGCCGCATCACTCCCGCATCCGGCAAACATGGCTGCCATCATTGTGGCTGCCAGCAATACACTGATAAGTTTCCTTCTCTTCATCTTGTAACTACCTCCCTATTTGATAATACTATTTTACCTTTCTGGCAGATTCAGACAATTGGAGGAAGTATAGATAAAAGCAGGGCAAAGTATAGGTTCTTATTTCCATACTTTGCCCTGCTTTTGAACTTGCCGTATTTCCTTTATGCCTCACGCCGGAACTTCGCCGGTGTACAGCCTTTTACCAGAATAAAACGGTTCACAAAATAATCAAGATCATGATACCCGACTTCCTCCGCAATCTCGACAATCTTCTTATCGGTATGTAACAGCAGATCCGCTGCCCGTTCCATTCTGTAATTATTCAGATAATCTTTGAATGACTGCCCGTTTTTCTTACGGAACAGCTGTCCCAGATATGCGCTGTTGACGTAATATTTTTCACTCAGGCTCTTTAATGTGATATTCTTTGCATAGTTTTCCCGGATCTCACGCTCAATCTCTCCTAGCACTCCTCTGGATACATTTTTGCGAAGCTGCGACAGATAGTCACCGTATTCACATGCAAACCGGGTCAGATGCGCCTTGCTGCCGCGCATTACCCCCTTTTCAAAGCTGCTCTCACTGATCAGGCGCAGAATCTCTTCCTGATTTACCCCATCATCCTGCTCACTCGCCAGATGGATCAGCTGAAACAGAAGATAATTGATGTTCAGATTCATCGTCTCACCGGTCATTTCCCTGCTTATCATCTCCCCGTAAAACTGCTCAATCGCACTCCGTATCTCTACATGGTTGTTCTGCTCCACAGCTTTTAACAGACGATCCAGACTGCTCTTGCATAAAACAATTCCTCCGGAAGTAACCTGCACTTCCTCCTCATAGTAATAGATCGGCTTTTTTGCGCGGAATCCCTGAAAAGACCGGAGCATACACGCATTTCCATAAGATCTGGCAATGTTGCTGATATCCTGCACCTTTTTCCCTACAAGCATGATGACCGGCTGGTGCATGTTAGCAATCAGATACTCAAGAAACCGGTTCAGATATGTTTTCCCATCAATCCCCTGCTCCTTAGCAAACGCATCACAATACAATAACCCGATGTCATAAATCTTCTCATGCGTTGAGACATCAAAGACACAATGTGATGCATGGGGTCCCAGGAACTCAATACAATACTGGTACAGCTGCCGCTGAAAGCCCCGTTTTTCCTTATCTGATATTTCCTCAGCTCTGCCGTCATCATCCATCTGAATCTCTACATACTGTATACCGGATGCCCCATCCATATGCGACTTCACATACTCCAGATTCACACTGTCAAACTTTCCCTGAATCAATGCGATCAGATGTCTGGACAGATACGCCTGCTCCATTTCCCGGCTGCTTTGCTTCTTCTGGTTGTCCGCCCTTCGTAATACCTGGACTTTATTCAGCACCTTCAGCAATTCTTCCCGGTCTACCGGTTTCAAAATATAATCTGTGCAGTCGTAACGGATCGCCTTTCTCGCATACTCAAAATCTGCATATCCGCTCAGGATTACAAAATGTGCATCGGAAATCTTTTCCCCGCGGATTTTCTCCAGAAGTTCCAGTCCTGTGACGACCGGCATTTTTATATCCGCAATAATGAGATCTACCTGCTCCCCGCGCAGATATTCCAGTGCTTCCTCTCCGTTTGCCGCCGTCTTAACAACTTCAAATCCCTCCTGCTCCCAGTCAATCAGTATCTTCAGTCCCTGTAATATAAACGGCTCATCATCCACGAGCAATACCTTTAACAATGCTTCCCCCATCTTTTTCCTTCCCTTCTCTACAATGGCATCCGGATACTCACTGTCGTACCGACACCCTGCTCCCCCTCTATATCAAATGCCACCTGCTCCCCGAATACCATTTTCAGCCGCAGACATGCATTGATGATTCCCACTCTTCCGCCATCCTTTAGCATATCAATACTGGCGTTTAGCATGCGCTCTTTTAATTCCTGCATCTGGGAGGCGTCCATGCCGCATCCGGTATCTTCCACTTCCAGATAAAGTGCCTTCTGCTTTTGGCAGATCCGCACAAAAATCCAGCCGGGAGCTGTCTTTGCCTCAATTCCATGTACACAGGCATTTTCCACAAAGGTGACAACTGTCATTTTGGGAATTTTAATGTCCAGACAATCCTCTTCCACTTCAAGACTGTAACTTAACCGCTCTCCAAACCGATACTTCTGAAGCCCCAGATACGTTCTCACAAATTCCATTTCCCTGCGGATCTCGACACTGTCGTTTCCCCATTCCACATACTGACGCTGCATCAGCGCCAGCTTTTCCACCATGTCTGCCGTCTCATATTCGTTTTTCAACAGGCTGTGCATGCGGATGCTCTCCAACGCATTAAACAGAAAATGCGGATTGATCTGGCTGTGCAGCGCGAGCAGTTCTGCATTCTGTCTTTCCACCAGCATCTCCTGTTCTTTAATCTTATTCTTATACACAATCTGAATGAGTTCATTTGTTCTCGCAACCATGCGGTTGTAATTGCTCATCAGGCTTCCAATCTCATCTTTTCCACGCACATACGAAATCGGCACCAGATGTTCCCCGCCGACTGTCTCAAACACTTTGCTGAGTTCGCTGATTCTCTGCGTAAATGACCGGTTAAATCCCCGCACCAGAAGGAGTGGCAGAATCGCATTTACAACAATTAAGAATCCAATCAGCGGCAGGTTTTTCCGGATTTCCGTCCACAGCTGGCGTTTGGGCTGCATGACATAAATATCCAGATCCATTCCGTAAAACTCGAGTTCCTGACAGTATCCGACCCTGCCCGTCTGGTCAAATGTCTGAAATTCCTTTCCGATACTGGAATATCTGCCATTTGATAAGACAATCTTATCTCCCTGGCAGATAAATACATCCGTGTCATAATTCATTTTCTCTAATGTCCGGTTTACTGCACTGTAATCGATGTTGATCAGCAGCACCTTTTCCATATTATTTTCCGCATAAAAGTCCAGCTTCTGGAAAAAAAGCATCCGTCTCTGCGGCTCCACCGAAGGTGCCCTGCTGTCATCATACTGGAAATATAATCCCTTATTCAATCCGTTATCCTGAAAATAGCGGTACACTTCTGTACCGCGTATTTCCTTCATATTACATACCTTTCCCCCATTCACGATCGTGTCATTATCCGCATACATCGTGATTACCATGTTGTTCATGCCAAGTCCGCTCTCAAACAGGGTATCTTTAAAAAAATCCTGATAACTCACCACATAGTCCAACGGATCGCTGTAGGTATTCGCCAAAAAACGGTTAATATATTTGCTCGTATAAATACTCTTCCCGATCTCTGCTGCATTGTTGACCGTATTTGAAATACTGTATGCAACTGCATTGGCAATATTCGCCATCTCATGCTCTCTGGCTTCCCGCTCAGACTTCATGACAACAGAAAATACCGCACTGTCCGTCATAATCAGCGGAACCAGCACGCACAAGATATACAGGATATAAAATTTATTTTTTATTTTAAAGTCATCCATCCAGGCTTCAACCGCATGCAGAATTCTCTTCATATCCTCTCCCAGTATTTTTATACTAACATTGTCTTTCATCGAGTGCAACGGATACCGGCAGCATCAGTATTCCACTTCCGTCACATTTCCCGTTTTGCATATAAAAAGTGTGCTCACCGTCTGTCCGGTCAGACGGCTGCTTCTCTCATCCGGCTGCTGCCCTCCGACTGCGATCTCATAGCTTCCCGGGTGTACCAGACATTTTCCCTCCTCGGAGATCAGTGCAAAATCACGCGGAGAAAGGGTGATACAAACCTCTTTCTTTTCCCCACATTCCAGTGCAACCGACCGGATTCCCTTCAGCTGATAGCCGGGATCGTAAGCTTCTCTTTCACTGAATCTGACATATACCTGTACCGCTTCCTGTACCGGGTAGGTACCGGTATTCTCCACCGTTACATGCACCGTTACCGGCTCCAGTATTCCAAAATCTGTGACATCTGCATGTGCATCAGAATAACGGATCTGCGAATAGGTAAGACCATATCCAAACGGATAGAGCACATGTCTGTCCGTATACCGGTAGGTACGTCCTGCCATGGAATAATCCGTAAAATCCGGAAGAAATTCCGTTCCTTCATAAAAGGTAACCGGCAGTTTTCCGCATGGAGAGAATTCTCCGAACAATGCCTCTGCGATTGCTTTTCCACCTCTCGCTCCCGGGTACCAGCAATCCAGTATTGCCCGTATCTGTGCATGTTCCTGCGCCCACGACAGATCCAGTGCACTTCCCGCCAGCACGGTGAGCACAATCGGTTTTCCGACTGCTGCGACCGCCTCTAAAAGTTCCTGCTGCAGTCCGGGAAGCTTTAATCCCAGCTTGTCACCGCTGGCATACTCATTTCCCGCATCTCCCTCTTCGCCTTCGATGCCCGCATCCAATCCCAGACACATCACAATGACATCTGCCCGCTCCGCAGCAATCAGCGCTTCCTTAAACCGGTCCTTCGGCTCCCCGAGGAATTCTACCTGATCCTTATACAGATGGCAGCCCTGCGCATATAGGACGCGGGTTTTCTCTCCGGTGTATTCCTGAATTCCCTCCAGCGGTGTAATGTATCTGGAGGATGTCCCCTCATAATTTCCAACCAGCGCTGCTCTGGAGTTCGCGTTTGGTCCGATCACTGCAATGGTATGGACCTGTTCCTGCTTCAGCGGAAGAAAATGGTTGTCATTCTTAAGCAGCACCATACTTCTTTTCGAGGCTTCTAAGGACAGTGCAATATGTTCGGGGCACTCCACCACATCATAAGGAATGTTCGCATATGGAGACGGATAATCCTCCATCATCCCCAGCCGGATTCTAACATCCATCAGGCGCTCCACCGCTTCTGTGATCGTCTTTTCCTCCACCAGTCCCTGTTCACAGGCACGGCTTAAATACAGAAATGCCTTCCCGCAGTTTAAATCACAGCCATGGTTGACAGCCATTGCCGCAGATTCTTCTACCGTCTTTGTCACATGATGGTGCTCATGAAAATCAAGAATTGCCCAGCAGTCGGACACTACGTGTCCCTCAAAACCGAATTGTTCTCTTAAAATATCCTGCAGAAGTGTCTTGCTTCCGCACGCCGGTTCCCCGTTGACGCGGTTATAAGCGCCCATCACGGCTTCCACACCGGCATCCTTGACACACCGCTTAAATGCATACAAATACGTATCGTACAAATCGTGCAGCGACACCCTTGCATCAAACTCATGGCGCAATGCTTCCGGACCGCTGTGCACGGCAAAATGCTTGGCACACGCAGCCGCCTTTAAATGATCCGGATCTTTGCCCTGAATCCCTCTGATATACGCACAGCCAAGCTTTGCCGTCAGACAGGGATCCTCCCCGTACGTCTCATGTCCTCTCCCCCAGCGTGGATCTCTAAAAATGTTAATATTCGGCGCCCAGAAAGTCAGACCTTTATAAATACCTCTGTCTCCTCTTCCTGAATACGCTTCAAACTTTGCCCGTCCCTCGGTGGACACCACATCTCCGATCTTCTCAATCAGTTCTTCATCAAAAGTCGCTGCCAGGGCAATTGCCTGTGGGAACATTGTCGCCACACCGGATCTTGCCACTCCGTGAAGCGCCTCATTCCACCAGTTATACGCCGGAATATGCAGCCGCTCAATCGCCGGTGATTCATAGCGCATCTGGCTGATCTTCTCCTCCAACGTCATCTGTTCCACCAGTCTTTTTGCATATTCTTTCGTCTCCAGACTCATCTCTCCCTCTCCTTTTGCTCTATTCTTCTGCTCCACTGCACGTAAAGCTCACATAATCCGCATAATTTTTACTGTCAGTTCCATGCGAAGACGCGTACATTCCAATGGTGCATCCCACAAAGCCTCCCGCCTCTTCCGTGGTATATGCAAGCAGGCTGACCTTATCGCAGGCACAGATCATTTTTTCTCCCAGCCTTACCCAGATACCCGCACTCTGCTCCTCTCCGCGGATCAGAATCTCCCATAACTCCTGCTCTTCTTTCAGAAGAACTTCACGGATGACCTCTTCCCTGGCATGAACATATGTGCTCACCCGAAAGCAGACATCTGTTCCCTTTTTCCCGATCTCCATCCTCAGATGATTCTCATGGTTCTGGTATAATACCATTCCCGCCGTCTCATCCTCCGACTGTGGTTCAAAGCGGAATCTGACCGCTGCATGGAAATGATAGCTTTTCTGCCGGAGTCCGAAATAACTGCTGCATCCTTTTTCACCGATCGTCTGTTTTCCACAGTATAAGCGGAATACACCGCGTTTTTCTGTCAGCGAATAGGATGCCTCATTTCTTCCCCCGATCCCAAGCAGCCTCTGATCCGGTCTCGTCTCCCAGAAACACAGGGTATCGCACGTTCCTGTTTCTTCCGGAAACCGGTACTCTTTTAGCGGCACTTCCAGTGTCTTCTCCAGACGTCCGGTTCCGGCAGCAATTACCGGCCATCCATCCTGCCATACAACTTTTGCCAGAAAAGTCTCGCGCCCCATACTTCCATGGTTCTTACAGCGTCTCGTGGCGAGCATCACCACATACCAGTTCCCGTTTTGATCCTCCACCAGATCCCCATGCCCAGCATAGACCACAGGATAATCCGCCCCAAGATTCCGATGTGTAAAGATCGGATTGCGCGGGCATCCCTCAAACCATTGAAACAGCTTTCGGCTTCTCGCCACACTGATGCTGTGTTCCGGTCCGGTTCCTCCTTCTGCATGCAGCAGATAATAATAGCCGTCTTTTTTGTACAGATGTGGTCCCTCCGGCCAGATTGCCCCTCTCACAGCCCCTTTCCAGATTGCCATACTCTCTCCGACCAGCTTCTTCGTCGTCAGATCCAGTTCCTGCACCCAGATCTCCCAGTCCCCATTGTACCTTACTCCATCGGGATTCGGTCTGGTTCCGCAATAATAACACCTGCCATCCTCATCAAAAAACAGGCTGGGATCAATCCCGGCTGCTTCTTCTCCCAGACAACAGGGATCTGACCACGGTCCCTCCGGGTGCTCCGCCGTCACAATAAAATTACCTCCATAGCTGACATTTGTGGTAATCATATAATAAATACCCTTATGGTATCGGATGGTCGGCGCATAGATTCCCCTGGAAATCTCCTCTCCCCCAACAGCAAGCTGCTCTTTTCTCTGCAGAATATTTCCGATTTGCTCCCAATGTGCCAGATCCCTGCTGTGAAACAGCGGAACACCTGGTGCATATGCAAAACTGGATGTTACCAGATAGAAATCTTCTCCTACCCGGCAGATCGACGGGTCCGGATAAAATCCCGTCAAAATCGGATTCTTAACTGTAACCATAGCTTTTCCCCCCTACTCCACATATCCAAATCCGAGAATCGTAAATTTCTTATCCAGATTCTCACCGCTCATCTGGATTCTCACGGTATGTGCTGCCGTTTCCTTCTCCTGAAATACGAGCACCGCATTACAGTGCAGCCAGTTATTGACATGTGGATCTGCTGTGAACCGGAATTCCCCATCCACCAGCACATCCGCTGTCCCGGCATCCACCTCGCCGGAATCCTTAAATATCAGAAATAACGCTCTGCATGTGATCGTCAGTTCAAAAAACGCCCGATCCGGCTTAGTTCCATCATACATCCAGTTATATGGGAATTCCGGCGTAGTGCAAAGATCCTGATCCATTTCCACACACTGCAGTTCGTGATCTGTCGCATCAAAGCCTCCCTCTCTCATACTGGCGCCCTCATATCCGTCCCGCCGGTCTAAGAGTTTTACTTTTTCAAACGAATTGCCGATCGCAGGCTCCCCGTGCAGACACTGTTCTAAGACTTCCTCCTCCGTCATGCCCTGCCGGAAGCTGTCCACCCTCGCATGGTCGAACGTATCACATACCTCCATCAGGTATTCCAGACAATCTGCCATAATAGTATGTCCAAGGTTGGTCGGATGAAACATGTCATAAAAAAACTGGTTCTTCGTAATCACTCTTTTCTGTTCTTTTCCGGAAAACTGCGGGGTAACCGCATCCAGAATACTTACCATCGGAAGGTCGTACTGTCTTCCCACCGGCTGCAGACGTTCCTGAAGATTCCAGTCATTTGCAAATACGGAAAACAAGAGTACCACCGCAGGTCTCCACGGCAGCTTCAATACCTTACGCACCAGACTCTCATAGCAGTCCCCTTTGGTCTCATCTCCCTCATCATTCACCGCAAACTCGATTACAACAAGATCCGGCTGTTCCCCCTCACGCAACACATCTCTGTCAAAACGGATCATTCCAAGCTCCGATGGGGTTCCTCCTACTCCCGCCTTGATGAATCTGACATTATTGTTCCGTGCAAATCGTTTCTGAAACAGCTGATATGCCTTATATGCATAACACTCTGTGTGAATCGGCACTGCCCCTGCCCCCTGTGTGATGGACCCTCCGATAAAAGCAAGCGTCACTTCTTTTCCGGCTCGCGCTTTCTCAATCACTTTCCGGATGCGGTAGGTATTTCCCAGGTTCATAAGAGAGCGCTGCACCATCTTATAATATTCTTCCGAATGGAGATCCACTTTTTCTTCTGTCAGATCTTCCGGTGCCGTAAATCCGTCGTTTAAATAAAAACGGACATCTGCCTTTCCCACCCGTTCCGGCTGGTCAAATGTAAAGCGGATCTGTCCGGGCACATCATCATCCAGACTCCATTCATAATCCGACAGACAGATCCTCTGTTCCATCCCATCTCCCTGCAGTGTTGCCACCAGATTCGTTCCGCCCCCATACAAATCCTTTTTGCCGTACATCTGAAAAACAAATTCTATCTTTTCAGCCGGATGCTCCATCTCAACCGACACACCAATACTGTGTACAAGCGTGCGGAAGCCTTTCACTGTACCGAGCAGTTCAAGTATTCTGCTATCCGTGATATTTCCGACAATCTGTGCACTGTTTGCCAGACGGCCGTCACTTTCATAGATGAACTGCACTGCTTTGCCATCTCCCTGCTTCAGTCCGCAGATCTCTTTTCCACGCATAATATAAAAATGTGCTCTTGCTTTTTCCGGGTCTCTCGGTGCCACTGGTCCTGTCATTCTGTGCTCCTCCTGCCATTTTATTTTATATACATCTATGGTAGCACAGATCTCCTTCCGGATACGCGGGAGAAACTATAGATATTACTACGATAAATTAGTGTTCTTGCCCCTGCCCCCGCGGAGCGTTTTACCGGAAGCCGTCACATCAGAAATAAACGGTTGCCTTTATGCGGTAAGTAATATGAGGAGAACCGTTCTTTTTCTGATGTGACTGTCTTCCGGTATTGATTCGGCAGCATTCCGTACCGCTTCCGGAACAGGTTGGAAAATGCCTTGCTGTTTGGAAAGCCGTGGTTTAATGCAATCTCGCCAATCGCAAGATCCGTCTCTTCCAGATCCCTCACGGCATGCTCCAGACGCACACTCGACAGGTATTCCTTGTAATTGATCTTCGCATATTTTTGAAACATCCGGGAGAGATACGCCGGTGAATAACCAAAAATCCCCGCCAGTTTTTCCAGCGAAACATCCTCCGTATAATGCTCCTTCAGATACCCGGTAATCCTTCCGAGACGCTTAAGCTGCTTATTGTTCTTAAGTATCTCTTCGCCCACCTCAAGCTTCCGGTATCTTGTCACCAGAAGATACTCCAGCTGATAAAAACAGCTTAGCATTTTTAATTCGTAACCGGTCTGTTTCTCACCGTACGCCACAAACATTGTCTCGAGCAGTGAAAACACCTGACGGTCATCCTCTTTTCCGCTGTGCGAAAACCAGATAAACTGTTCTTCCGTATAATAATCCGCAAAGACGCCAAGCGGAATCTGCAGCACAATCGTCTCGTTTGGCAGAGGGGCATGGATCGCATGCACCTCATTGCTATTCACCAGCACAAACTCCCCCGCTGCAAGCACATATTTTTTCTCATTCAGGAAAAAATCAAGCTGCCCCTGTCTCACGGCAAATATCTCGATAGAACGGTGCCAGTGCTTCTCCCTGATATATTTTCCGCCGCCGCCCTCAAAGAGAAACAGCTTAAACGGAAGTCCCCTGTCCGGAACGATCACTTCATGCTGATAAACAATATCATTCACTCCACTTCGGTCTCCTTTAACAAAATTTCATTACCGCGCAGTAAGCTGAAACCGCCGGTTTTCACCAGCCATCCTCATAAAATATACTGTATGTTTTTTATTTTGTTAAAAGTATAACATAAATTTCAATTTTCTCATTTATTTTTCACAATTAATTTATATTTTGTTTATCTTTCTTTGAAATACTGCACAATTTCCCTTGTCTTCTTTTTTTGTCTTTTTTCGCACTTCCACAATTCTTTTGTTTTCCCTACTCCGGCAGACTGTCCGACAAACATAAAGTTCCCCACCCCGTTGATGTCAAGTTATTGCTACGAACTTTTTTTATTTTTTTCAAATAAAAATTTCGCCATCCTGCATAACTTCGTTGGGTTAATGTGAAATAGTTGCTAAGTCCTGTAAAAATTGATGAATAGTTATTGCTAAGTTCCATTTGCCTGACTTACTCCGCAATCCATACTGAAATTCCACTCAATCTCTATCCTTTTTTCTTTATAAGCATAAACTCTTCTAATAAAAGTATCAACCACTTCCTGCGTCAATTCTTCAATATGCGAATACCGGATAATCTGCTTCATATCAGCCTCTGCTTTCTGGTATTCGCTTTCCAATCCAGAAAGCTTTCCCGCTGTATCAGATTCCCTTACGGATAATGAAGATAAGCGCTCTGTCAGCTCGTTTGAACGTTTCTGATACTCCTCACTACTGATTGCTTTCAAAGCATACTGTTCATACAAATTATCCTTTTCTGCCCGAATCTGCTTTTGTTCCTGTCTGCATTCCTCCAGTTTCTTTTTCAATGACTGGATGCCTGCCCGTTGAAATGAAGATAGGCTTTCATTCTGTTTCATAGCATTTCCACGAAGCATTAACTCTTTATTCAGCATCATCAATACGGTTTCTTCGAGTAGATCAGCATTCATGTAAGTGCAACAATCCGGAATTTGCAACAGAGCATGTTTTCGGCACTCAAACCGCCTGTAACGGTTCTTTTCGTGCAGCGGTTTATAAACCATGGAATATCCGCATCCACCGCAATACAATTTTCCTGTAAGCGGATGCTTCTCTCTGTTTCTTTTTGTAGAATAATCCAGTCTGAATGACGATACCTGCTCATATATTTCTTCTGAAATGAGTGCCTCGTGGTGATTCCGAATTACTTTCCAATCTTCTTTCAGTACAGCAATACCATTTTGACTTCCTACGGACTTTCTGACCGATTTTCCATATGCCATTTCTCCGAGATAAAAACGGTTATTCAGTATTTTTCTGATAGCAGTTACACTCCATGAATGGACTTTACCGTCTGTATATTTCTTTTCCGAATTACGCATCTGAGTAATGGCAGGTACGTTTTCCTCATAAAGCTGTCTTGCTATCTGTGTGCTAGTTTTCCCCTGTACCGCAAGGGAAAAGATATAGCGCACAATTTCTGCCTCTTTTTCATTCACGATAACAGCATTTTTTATTTCTTTGCTTTTTTCATATCCAAAGGGAACCTGTCCGAAAACATATTCTCCCTTTGCACACTTATTTTCAATCGAAGCCTTTACCTTAACCGATACATCCTTGCTGTAAAGATCATATAAAAGTGTCTGAAATGCGGTATCAATCTCTATGGTACTTCCGTGATGTTCCTTGCTGTCATAATGGTCATTGATAGCGATAAAACGAATGCCCATAAAAGGGAATATCTGGTTCAGATAAGTACCCATCTCAATATAATCTCTTGAAAAGCGGGACATATCCTTGACAATGATACATCTGATATTATTTGCCTTTACCTCCGTTAACAACTTTTGCATCCCCGGTCTATTCATATTGGTACCGGAGAAGCCATCATCACTAAACTCCACAGTCTCATACCCGCTTAATTCGGAATCGTGATGTATGTACTCATATATCAACTTTCTCTGATTGCTTATACTATTACTCTCGTCCTTTTCTCCCTCGTCCTCTAAGGATAAACGTAAATATAATGCCAAACGCTCCATTCTACTTCACCCCTTCCATGCAGTCTGCTGTAAAGGTAAACATAACCTCTATACGTTTGCCCGGATAAACATATATTTTTGAAATAAACGCCTCTATCATATCCTTTGTAAGCTCTTTGCCACTTTTCAGTTTTAACAGGGCTTTAATAGCTGCCATATATTTTCCAGAGAGTTTATCCAATGCTCTTATTTCCTGCTGCTGACTTTCCTGCTGTTTTCTCAGATCTTCCAGTATGTCTGCCTGCCTCATCTTGAATGCCACATATTCTTTTTGTGGAATTTTCCCAGCACGGTAATCCATATATACACAGCTTTCTTCCTCATGAGAACGTCTCAGCCTTGCCTCTGTTTCTCTTAGTCTTGCTTCCGCCTTCTTAACCGTCTCTGCAATTCTTTCTTTGCCATACTCCATGTAATGCTTTGGCTTGTTCAGGAAAACTGCAAATTCCATACGGATAAGAGGTAACAATATATCCACCAGCTCATTCTTTGAAATACGGTTAGAGTCCGGGCACACTTTAATTTTCGTCTGTCCGCTGTTTAAGCAAAAATATCCGTCAAGCCTTGCTTTTTCCCCATCTGCATAGTGCTTTACATAGCTGCTTCTTGTTATTTTTCTGCCGCATACCCCACAATACAGTACACCATCAAAAATGTTTTCCCCAATCGGATATCCCTTCGTTGGATGATTATAAGAAGCTTTGCGTTCCTTCATTTTTTCTCTGATTTCCACCGATTTCTGGTATAACTCCCTGTCAACCAATGGCTCATGTGCATCCTTTGTAATCACCCAATCATCTTCCGGCTTATGGATACGGTTCTTCTCATCCCTTGCGGTTATACTGGTTTTTCCCTGCACCAGAGTTCCTGTATAGGTTTCACTTTTCAGAATTCTCTCCACTGCGCTCTTATCCCACCCTTTATATGCTCCTGCTTCGGGTGTATAGTAAACTTCTTTTGTTTTCTTATACAGAGAAGGGGGATTGATCTGTCTGTGGTTCAGTTCATCCGCAACCGCAGTATAGCTTTCCGTTTCAACGAATTTCTCAAATATAAAGCAAACAATATCCACCGTATTTTCATCCAGTATCAATCTACGCCGTTTTCCGCTCCATTCTGCCATATATCCATAAGGTGGAGGACCGCCAACATAAGAACCTTCTTCCCTCCTCTGTTTTAAGTGCAGCTTCGCCTTTTTTGAAAAATCCTTTGCGTACATGTCATTTACAAGGTTCTTGATTTCGGAAGCCATCTGCTTATTTTCATTGCCTTCCTTTCCGGTATCAAACCCATCGGCAACTGCAATGAAGCGTACTCCTAAAAACGGAAATATCTTCTCAATGTAATTGCCCGCCTCCAGGTAATTCCTGCCAAACCTTGACAAATCTTTTACTATGACACAATTTATCTCGCCAAGCCTTATATCCTGCAACAACCTAAGAAAGCCCTCTCTTTCAAAATTGCTGCCGGTCTTTCCCAAATCGGTATAACAATCAATAATATCAATGATTTCTTCCGTATTCTTCAGATTAAATTCTTCTACATATTTCCTTGCAATCTCAATCTGAACCTCCACTGATTCATTTTTTCTTTCATCGTGATCCGCTGAAAGTCTTGCATAAATACCTGCTCTGTATCGTCTGACTTTCACATTCTGTTCTGAATGAATGCCTGCTGTTTTTCTTAACGAGTTACCTCGTTTGGATACTCTGCCCATTCTTATGCACTCCTTTCTGCCACACAGTTTTTCTTCTGTTCGTCTTTTATTCTCTTGTTGACTTCCCGCATTATGCGATACTGATCCGTATAATAAAACTCAATTTCAATTCTGTGGTTTTCATATACTGAAATCTTCTTTACCATACTGCAAAGAGTATAACGGTCTATCTCCCTCAATTCCGAACAGTCCTGCATGGTCTTTAGCCTTGCTGCAGAGATGACACCATTCTTAAACAGTTCCTTAATCATAAGCTCCTGTTTTTTCTGTGCTTCCTCAAATTCTCCGGCTTTCCTTTTAAACTCGCTGTGCAAACGTTCAAATTCGCTCTTTGTGATAATCCCTTCTTTCAAGTCCTCATATAAGCCCGAACAGAGAGAATAATATTTATCCTGTTCTTCCTTTAATCTTGCAATTTCGATATCATAATGGACTATGGACTCAAAATTTGTTTCCATATCCAGAGCTTTTTCAAACATCTGCTTTTCCTGCAAAAAACAGTTTGCAAATTTCGTTACCATTTCCAATACAAGCTGCTTAAGAGCATCTTCTGGTATACTGTGTCTGGTACAGCCCTCACCCCGGTTTTTGGTGGAACAGATATAGTAAACCCTCTGTGTATTCTTATAGCGGTTTACCCGCCTTATCATCTGCTCTCCGCAATCTCCGCAAAACAATATTCCTGTAAAAAAACTGTTTTTCTCTGATACTGGACTCACCCGTCCATCAACCTTCAGCAAGTTCTGAACAACCCAAAAAACATCTTCCGATATGATCGGCTCATGGGTATTTTCTACCTTAACCCAATCTTTTTCAGGCTTTTCCACACTTTTTTTCAGCTTATAATTTATCTTTTCTGTTTTCCCCTGCACCATGTGACCGAGATACATTTCATTTGTCAGTATTCGCTTTACTGTGGCACTGCTCCACATGGATTTTACTGCATCGGAAAATCCTCCTCTGTAATTTGCGCCTGTGGATTTTTTATACTCTTTGGGTGAGAGGATACCAAGTTCATTCAATTTATCCGCTATGGCTGAAACCGCCACACCCTCCATTTTCCAGTTAAAAATCTTACGCACAATTTCCGCTGCATAATCATCCACCACAAGCTGATTTTTGTTGTTATCTGCCTTTCTGTATCCATAAAGGGCAAACGGAGCAATACACTCCCCATTATGTCTCTTTACTTCAAACTGACTTTTCACTTTTGTGGAAATATCTCTGCAATAGGAATCGTAAATGAAGTTTTTGACCGGAAGAACAATGCCGCTCTCCCCTGCATCCGCATGAAAACTGTCATAATGGTCTGTCAGCGCAATAAAACGCACAGAAAGAGCCGGGAAGATTTTTTGTATATATCTCCCGGATTCAATATAGTCACGCCCAAAACGAGAAAGGTCTTTTACAATGACACAGTTCACCTTTCCTGCTTCGATGTCGCTTATCATTCTTTTAAATTCTGGTCTGTCGAAATTACTGCCCGAAAACCCATCATCAACATAAATATCATACAATTCGATATCCTGCTGTTCATGGATAAAGGCTCTGATCAGCTCTCTCTGATTTCCGATACTGTTACTCTCGGATTTCAGTCTACCATCCTTGTCTGTCACATCTCCGACATCACTGTCATCCCTTGAAAGACGGAGGTACATGGCTGCTAGAAAATATTTTTTATTCATTTAATCACTCCTGACTTTTAAGTTATTAAGCCGTAATAAACCTAAAATTCAAGAGTTTCCTTGATTTGTCCTAATTTTAGGTTAACATAACTTTTAGATTCTTTCAAGGCTTTTTCAATTTTTATCACAAATACGCTATATGTGAATTTCTGCTAAATGCCGTAGGTATTCCTCCATCTTGTCGTCTATACTCGCTCCCTCCTTTTGAAATCTGACCTTAATCACATAGTCTCCCATACGATGGACATAGATATTATTTGTCTGTCTTGCAAAGGAAGCCAGTTTTTCTTCTACGGGCAGTTTTGTGTCAATTTTGATATCTCGAATATCTGTCAGCGTGTTTATATCCACAGTCCGAATATCCACAGCCGCCATTGCATCAAGTTTTTCCTCTGATATATCCAACACTTTAGCTCTCCTATCTTCTGCTTGCTTCATTCTATTCAATTCACAGATTGTCCTATGACATACAAAACTCTGTATGTAAAAGCCGGGACACTGCGCCCGGCTTTACTCTTTTTATCCGTTATACTTATCATATACCCCCACCTGTACCTGCACCGCCTCGGTGATCCTTGCAAGGGTTTCCTCGTCAACCTTTCCCATGTTCTCAATAATCCTGCCATAATCAAGGGCAGTCACCTGTTCACAGAGGGCTATGCTGTGCTGTTCCAGTCTCTCTGCCCGGTATGCCGATACGAATACATGAGTGGGAAGGTTTTTCTTTTTAAAGATTTTGGTATAGAGAGGTACTACCGTGATTACGGTACTGTGCTTGTTTGCCATGTTATTGCTGACAACAACCACAGGTCGCATACCTCCCTGCATACTTCCCTGATACTGACCACCCAAATCCGCATAAAGTATGTCTCCTCGTCTGATCTTCATCAGCAGCCTGTGCCTCCGTCCCATATCGGAATAATATTGTCAGGGGCAGGCTTTACATCCTTGTATTCATAACAGTCCATTGTGGATAATTCAAGGAACCCGACACCAATCTTAGCGGCATCCTTCATAAGCTCCTCCATATCGGATACATCTTCCGTTAAATCTGTCAGCTTGTCCACCGCCACCATGTCATACTGTCCGGTCATCAAAAAGGAAATCAAAAGATTGACTGCATCACGGTCAACATCCCTGTCCGGTCCTTTGCAAATAACTACATCATGTCCTAAGATAATTCCATGCGAGAGACACTTCTCTCTGGTCTTGTCAACCTTTTTACGGATGTTCTTCTCCGATTTGTCGGAGTTCATAAATAAAATAGCCGAAGGAATATTCTCCCCGGCTGTACCTAACATAATGCCTATCTTGCACATATTCTCTTTACCTGCTCTTTCTTAGATTATTACAGAAAGATACAGGAATACGGATTTCTGAACTTTGCTCTTTAAAAATGAATGACATAAATCTATACGACGGAACAAGCTTAATATATGGAAAAGGTTCCAAAGAAAGAAAATTGCAAATAGGAAATGATGATGTTATCCATATTTTAGAAAAATACAAAAAATTTCCTGACTATAATTCAAAGTACGAACCATTTTTTGTAAATCAGTCAGGCAATCCTTTATCTGATCAGGCTGTTCGCAGAACGATCAACAAATACACTTTTCTTGCCGCCATAGAGTTACATATCACTCCTCATATGTTCCGACATCGCTACCAGCCTTTTGGAAGCAGATGTTGATATTCGCTATATTCAGGAAATGCTAGGACATAGTTCCATCAATATTACTGAAATCTATACTCATGTTGCCAGGTCAAAGCAACGAGATATTCTTACAACAAAATATCCGAGAAAAGATTTTAAAGTATAGTGACCTAAAAAGACAACTCCAAATTAGAGTTGCCCTTTTGATTGATAATCATATATTATCAGTCAATTTTAAAAAAATATAATGCGAGGAATAACATATGAAGAAAAATTTAAGTGTATTTATTTGTTTTTCAGCTAAAGACCGATACACAATCGCTGAACCAGTTGTCTATCATCTTAAAAATTATGGAATAGATATATGGTATGACAGATACACTATGGTATTAGGCGATAACAGAGTAGAAAAAAATTTAAAAGAAGGTGCTGAAAATTGCACTTATTCTTTGATTATCATAAGTGAAAACACCATTAAGTCGGAGTGTGCCATGGAAGAAATTAATATTGTGAAAGAAAGATACCGTTCAGGCAATGTTACTGTTTTCCCTGTTTTGTACGAAATATCTCCTGTCAATTTACCCTCAGAACTTCAATGGATCAAAGAACTTATTTTTAAGGAAGTTGATAAAAAATCCGGAACTCGCGAAATATGTAACCATATTGCCTGCAAAATTACAGGTGATATTTTAAAACAATATGATTATAAAAATATTAAAGATATTATATCATCAAAATTGATGCCCACAGCAACAACTGCTATCTTTGAATGCTACTTAGCTGTAGATGCTGCCAATTTAAATAGTCGTATTTCACTTTTATATGCAGCATACTTGACGATTATATACTCAGAAAAAAGTAATGAATATCCTTATTTTCATTTGATTTTCAAAATATATAATCGCCTTATTAATGAAATCAACCTAAATCTTGATATTGATTATAGAGAACTTTGGCTATTGGAAAACACCATATGTATTTTATGTAATTCTTATATATCTTGAACTGAATCTAAAATATGAATAATTGTTTTCGATAATTCATCAATTGATTCATTTGAAGATAGTTTATTTATAAGACCTTCTAAATACGGATAAGATGTTATGTTTTCGTTTACTTTTTTCCATATATCGTCAGAAATCATGTTCGGATAAGCAATAGGTATAATCGTCTTATGTTGCTTGCAGGCAATATCAAATTCTTCCATTACACCACTCTTAGTATTCGGAATGCGATCCCCAAACACAAAAATAGCTGATCCACATTTATTGATAACTTCCTCTCGCAAATACCGTTTCTCAGTTGCAGCATTTTCACCTTTACCTACGAATGGTCTTACTATAAGATATTTTTCTATATCTTTTACCCCTTCTTTAGCTAAATACTCATTTGCATAACCTATTAAATGCGTTCCGAATCTTCTTCCTATGCCATTTACAATTCTATAATTATTCCCTAATAAAGAAAAAGTTAATGATTTTGCCAAGTCATGAGAATATTGTTCTATGTCTGCCTCATAAGAACCGAATGCCCCAGAAATGAACACACGTCGATTCCTTATTTTTTGATTTAATTCTGCTAAAATTTCAGGCACTTCTTCATATTCATTTACAAGCAATACTCTAAGGTTATACCGCTTTTCTAAGTCATCAATAAAATAATCAAAATATTGATTTTTAGGCTCGCGTTTAATGATAGTATAATGGCAATTCGTTGATTCTCCCAAGTATCTTGCCAGTTCACTTAAACAATCCAATACCAAATGATCCGTAAAACTATATCCGATAAAAAGAAATGTACTTGATATTAATTCTCTTTTGAAAAACATTGACATAATATGATGCGTATCTATATATTTTTCATAGTCACTTTGCGTTGCGATAATTCCTTCAAGATTAGTAATATCACCATTGAGTTTAAAAATATTAATTCTTTTGTTCAATTCAACATTAGATAAATCAGCATCCTGAAAGACTTTATTTATCAATATATTTTTTTTCTGATAATTAAGTTCTATTGTATTATCAAAATTTGTTGTCCATATATTAGTAAATCCCACCTCCATAAGTTCATTTAATAGTGGGCTTTCAAATTTATTTCTGTTAATATAATTATTTATTTTTTTTCTAAGTTCTGTTCTTCCAAATGTATTTGCATAATACTGAGCTAATAGATAATAATCGGTTGAACTGTCAATTGTTGTCTTTAATTCTTTTGCGAGTGGTTCAAATAAACTTGACCATGTCGGATATCCAGCATCGCAAGAACCACCTGCGCCTAAGAATAACGAAATTCTCTCATCAAGTGCCTGTTTTGAAAATTGTTCTAAAAAATGTTCTTTTTCCATTGGCATAATCCATTTCTCCCTTTTGCACTGTAAAATATCCTAATTAACTGATAATATATGATTATCCATCACATAATTACTAATTACCTTATCCCCTTGACTGCTTTATCAAATTCAATGTTGCCTTATCTATATCAAAAACCGTCTGTTTTCCGTCGTACCATCTATCCCAAAAATCTATAGTTGCACTCTTGGGCTTTTCTTTCGGCTTATCTAGGATAATCTTTGATGGCAACATAATTGCATCACCAACGACAACACATTCACCAACATCCAGATTGGGAAGCATTTCCACAATTCCCACTAATGAATCTGTCAGCATTGCCGCCACTGCCGATTTGTCCCTGTCATTAGTTCCCTTTAAGCTGACGATATTATTACACTGAGACATGATTGTTGTATTTAATTCTGCTGGTCTTTGAGATACTATCAGCAGCCCAATCCCATATTTTCTTCCCTCTTTTGCAATCTTCTCAAAAATTTCAAGGGATTTCTTCTCTACCGCTTTCATTTTTGACATGTCATTAGACATATAAATATGTGCCTCATCGCATACCAATACTAGAGGATGACGTACTTCATCCTTTGCTGGAGTAATCCAAAACTGTATATCATATATTATACGAGTGACAATACCAATGATAATTGCTAACATATCGGATGGAACCTCTGATAAATCTATAACCTTAATTCGATATTTATCGTTCCCCATAATCCTTGCAGCAAATTGATTTAGATAATCCGCCTGCGTTGTATCCTCTTCATTAAATACAAATCCATACTTTTTATCATCCATCTTTGTTCTCAGACGGGTAATCAAGTTGGTCAATTTGTCATAGTACTGCCCTTTCTTTGTCCTTGCCTGTCCCTTACTATCGCCTGATTTATAGACTTCTCCAGTATCGACTTCTAAAATATTCTGATTCTCCAGATATCCTATTAGTTCCTTTGCTGAAAAAGGAATAGGTGTATCAGCAGTGACTATTTCTTCTGAAACAGCACTCATGTTATTTTTTATATATTCCTTTTTCTTCTGCAAAATATAATTGATTACCGCCGCCCTTTGATTAGTTGATGTCCCTTCTGATGATTCTACAAACAATGAATGAATTTCCTCATAATTGAAAAACCATAATGGAATATGTAAACCACCTGGTTCATCACAAATCTTGATCTGATCTGCATAAGATAACTCATTATATTCCCCATGCAAATCGAAAACGACCATATTGGCATATGGTAATTGATTGGCTTTTTCCAATACACTGGCAACTGTATAGGATTTTCCACTTCCTGTGCTGCCAACAATACATGCATGTCGTTGAAAGAAACGGTTGCCATCTAATATTGCCGCCACATCCTTATTGCTGGCAAAATGTCCAATTTCTAAACTTTTACTCCCTGCCGCCTTGCCACTCACAGCATTCATTATCATCTGCATTGCGGCTTCATTCGCCTGATATACTTTACTATTTATTTCAGGATATGTATTAATTGCTCTTTTGAATTTATTCTCACTTCCAGCACCATATTTATTGTAAAAACTTCCCACCAAATTAATGACACAGCAGTTATTTGAATACGATAGATCTTCTGTCTGCTCTGTTTCATCAAATTCAACTTTCTTCTTTGTCACCTTAGTCAAAATTCCAATCAGCTTCTCATCAAAATTACTTCCACCCAAAACAACAATATCGTTGATTTTTAATGTATTTAGTACTCCTTCATTTTCAACCCCCACCACAACTTTTCTGGTGTCTACATTTTCCACCATACCTATGCAATTTGTGTCTGCCAAGCAATCATTAATATTTCCTGCCATAAAATCACCCCTTTTATCCTATAAACAAATCAGCAAATCGATTAATATCCCACACCGACACATCTATTGTGTATTTTTTCGACTTATAAATCATATATTCTCTGTCATCCTCATGATAAAATACAGTAATGTTCTTTTTCTCCAGTGCCTTATTGATTATATCCGGCTTAACATCCCTTGATAAAATAAGGACATTCTTCTGAAAACTGTCAAATAGTGCAGTGTCAAAATGATCATCATTAAACCCATATCCATATATTAAAAGCGAATAATTATCCCTCTGATTCAACAGTTCATTAAATTCTTCTCTCATACATCGAAACGTATTGTTTGTCATTCCAACCTTATACTTTGAACTTCCAGGTGTTACAATCTCAATATATTCTGCTTTTTCTTTTAGAATTTCATAATCATTTGTTAGATATTCTTTTCCATTCTCACTAATCCAATTTATAGAGCCATGAGGCTTAAAAAGCCTAATCCATGAATAATTCTTACAATTATATACTTCTGTTGGCTGTTTTAACAGATTTCTACTGAATTTTCCATATAAGCTCCCGTAAAATCCAGTGATAACGCCTATCCCTAACTTATCACATATAATCTCTATAATCCGGTCATAGTTTGGTGTCATAATGTCAATTATCTTTTTATCGACACTAACCGTACCACTCAAATAGTTCAGCAGCCTGCAAAAACCAGTATCTTTTTCATAAATCGTTCTGTGAAGTTTTTCCTCACTCTCCAAAATAAACTTTGCTGTTATCGGCTTAATCGCATCTACTAACTCATTTTCATTTTGTGCAAGATTAGCCAAACCTGCCTCTAAGCCATTTGCTTCTATTTCATCACAGTGATTCTTCCAAATTTCTTTCAAATGTTCATCACTTGACTGTGCAATTTCTTTTGCCAAGTGCTCTGCTAATTCCTTCATCCCCGGAACATCATAAATCACAGAAAGTCCTGTCCCCACAATAATTTTGGGCATATTATTCCTTGAAAGATTTCTTTGTTTGATGTCTTCCACTATATCATCGAAAATTTCAGAATGTATTTCCAGATACTCCATATCCATACCTTTCTAATATTTCCTAATTATCTCTTTTGTACTGTCATCCGTACAACTCTCTTGTTCACCTATAGGTTCAAAACACTTCTTGTAGATATCACTATTTTCTTTAAAATTATACCACACATTCCCCAAAAAATCATCACATTCTACAATTTTCGTTAGTATTCCGTCACTCCCCATTCAACAACACACCCATGTAAGAACTTCTTCCCCTCCCTCATTATATATATGGATCGCAGAACCAGCTCCCTCTCCCTGATATTCAACCTCATATAATATCCCAAATAAAATACACAGCCATCTTTTGTCTGCCTCTTATATTTCTTTCATATCGCCCATATTTCCAGAACTCATTAATTGGTTGAACTTACCTATCAGTACTGCTCGATTTGGTGCCACTTTAGCGACCTCTGCTTTCCGCAAGTTCATAAACTCATTTCCTATATATATGTTGTTTTTCGCATCTTTCTTATCCAATTCAACAATTTTTTCTTTTAGCGAATCTGTTAATGCCACTTGTTCTTTTCTGAAGTTTTTTAACACTACTGCTGGAACTGCCAGATACTTTTACCGCACTAATATTATTTGATATATCCATGAAATAAATATCACACTGTAGCAGAGAAGCCCAAATCAATGTACGATATATTTTTGAAATAACATAAAAACAAAGGAGATTCGAACTATGGATACTTTAGAAACAGTCATTAACAATTATTTGGAATACTGCAATTCGCAAAAATGTCTTGATGAGAAAACACTGAAAGCATATCGAATCGATCTGCGGCAGTTTTCTGAACAAATTTCCATTATCAATATTGCAGAAATTACTTCCAAAACATTGGAACAGTATATCGCCCGGCTGCATGAACAATATAAACCCAAAACCGTAAAACGCAAAATAGCATCGGTAAAAGCCTTATTCCATTACCTGGAATACAAGGATATCATTGACCATAATCCCTTCAGCAAAATACTGATACACTTCCGTGAACCCGTAATACTGCCTAAGACCATCCCTCTACATACGGTTGAAACATTTTTATCTACAATATACAAGCAACAAGAAAATGCCAAGACTTCTTACCAGAAAAGAAATGCTCTTAGAGATGCTGCTGTTGCGGAACTATTATTTGCAACCGGCATGAGAATATCAGAACTTTGTTCTTTAAAAATCAATGATGTGAATTTGTACGACGGAACAATTCTTATCTATGGAAAAGGAGATAAGGAACGACGTATCCAAATTGGCAATGAATCAGTGATTAATATTTTAACAGAATATAACGATGCCTTTGACACAGAACGGCAAGCCTGCAACAACTTTTTCATAAATCAATCTGGAAAAGCACTGTCCGATCAATCCGTGCGCAGAATGATTAACAAATATACCTCTCTAGCCTCCATAGATCAGCACATAACACCTCATATGTTCCGCCACACTTTTGCAACAAGCCTTTTAGAAGCAGATGTTGATATTCGTTATATTCAGGAAATGCTAGGACATAGCTCAATTAATATTACAGAGATATATACACATGTTACAGTGTCTAAGCAAAGAGACATCCTTGCTACAAAGCATCCCCGGAAAGATTTTCACATATAAGTTTTCTCTGCCCTTACCTTTAATGCAGACATTCTTTTATTCATGTTGTCTGCCTTTGCTTCCCTCTCTGCCCCCGGCAAACTTCGGAGTCCTCTCTACGGTCAGGACATTTCCCGCCTTGATTTTTGTCTCCGGGGCAGTCTTTACATGAAGCTTTGTCTTTTCTTTGGTATAAATGACCATCGGCTTGTCATCCACCTTTTTGATGTTCAATTTTCCTCACCTTTTTCCTGAAAAAGAGCAAAAAAATAGCACCTAAACCAGTGGCTTAGATGCTGTGATTTACTGTTTATTTTCTCTTTTCCGCTTCGCTTTCTGCTCCGATTTTCTCTGCCTTTTTTCGTACATATCATGAATCCAGTCTTTTACTGGAGCCTTCCACATTTCCTTTTTATTGGGGATATTCCTTATCAGGCTTTTGGGGTTAAGCCCCATTTCCTTTGACATGCGGATTTCTTCTCCCCCGAGCCGGCATTTCCTTTTTGCCTCATTCCAAAGCTCCTGTTTATATGCCATCTGTACATTTCCTCCACAAACTGATAAAATCCTTTACCAGAGCCTCATCCCGTTTGTCACGGCATTTCTTCATAAGCTGTTCTGTATCTGAAAGCATATCCAGCGTATGATATTCTCCAAATTTTACATTCAGCTTCATAATATATCTTACCAACTTTTCTTCCGGTTCTATTCCAACAGCATACAGCATTTTTTCGATACCTGATTTTTCTCTAAGAGATGCCTGTTCACTCTGGTAAATAACCTCTGCCTGTTTTGTTATCTTATCCTCACGGACAATTTTAGTAATTTCATAGGAATGTGACAGATCACGATACAGAATATCATAATCTCTTTCTGCAACATACGTTGTAATAAAAGAATTACAATGGCACAATCCCTTTTCTTTCCCCTGTGCTTTGACTATCCCCAGATGGAGTACCTTATCTTCCATTCTGTGAATTAAAAGATAGTCGCTGTCAAATTCCGAATCAGGATTATGGTTAATATCAAAAAGATACAACTTTGAATAAGAGCAGAACATTTCCGGTAAAAGGTAAAGATGATCCAGTTTCAAATGTATCAGCTTTAACATTCTATCCTGCTTTTCTTTTGTTTTATAATACTTCTTAACGAGCTTTTCTAATGACTCCAGTGTAATTCTGCCCTTCTTTACTGCATATACACCAAAATCCCCGGCATACTGATTCGGTCTGCCAACATATTGAAACCCCATCAAATGCGGTATTTTCAGTTCCGTATTTGTCAGATGCAGTATTCGTTTTGCAGTATGAATATAATAATCATATTTGCACAGTACATCTTTGGTATCATTAAATATTTTCAACAAGCGTGTATCTTTCATAAAACCATCCTTATCCTCATCGTTGGAAATGGAATCGTCCAGTTTCCATAAAAGAAAAATGCCTGAGCTGTTAGGCTCAGGCTTAACTTTTCTTTTTTGAATTGCAATTCTGGGAGCAGTCCTATGATAATTCCATAGGCAGAGGCTAACTTTGTATTTGTATCGCCCGCAAAGCCGGGACGGGTAGCTCCTCTCTATCGCCGCAAAAGCACTTAAGCTTTTCATTACCTATAATCTAACATGAGAATCAGCCAATGTCAACCGCATTTTTGCTTTTCTCTAAGGCATTTTTTCATGGATATTCGTGTTGTAGAGGTTGTAAAGGTCTGTTCCTTTTTCAATCTGGTTGTCAAAAGGAATTACCACATTTCCGCATTTCATCAGTCCCATACCGTTCTGGGTATTGGTTACGAAGCGGAGCTGTGCTTCTGATACACCAATAACCTCTGCCATTTTGGAGCTGTCCGTATTTGCTTGCTTTAACAAGGTAACAAATCGGAGTTTGCAAGCATGGTTGTCGCTGTGTAGTTCTGCAAAAGATCCACGACATTCTGCGTGATGCTGGTACAAAGACCGCCCTGCTTTCTAACCTTTTTCCAGAGCTGCTTTTTCATACATGGAAAACAGTATCTTTCTGACTGTCTGTACGGACACCCGATACATTCATCTTCCTTTTTCTGCTCCACTGCTTTAGGCTGTGCGTCCTGTTTTACACATTTCTTTGCTATACACTGTCTGTTGTTTCCGTAGAAGAATCTGCACCGTATACAGCTTCTCAAATCTCTTTCTAACTTTGCCTGTACTTCAATAACATCTAAAGGCTTTGGAGATTTCTGTACCCTGACGTTAATTCCCACTTGAGCCACCCGCCTCTCTCTCGGCGGTAAGCCTCTGGATTTCCTCAAGTTTACGGTCTGCCATTCCTGCCGACCTGATCAGCGCATAAAACACTAACCCTACAAGTGCTGTCAATATCCCTATTCCTATCATCTGCCGCCCCTCCCCGACTGTTCCTGCTTCTTTCTCTGTTCTTCCTCCATCCTCTCTACATACTCCCGAATATCAATCAGATCTTCCAAGTCGTAGATTTTGGAACACATGGCATTCTCAATGTTTTCCGGGGTACACTCACCATGCTCGATAAGTGCCGCTATTACTTTCTGCTTTATTTCTTCCTGCACATCATCCGGCATAGCTGCTATATAATATGGCGGCAGATAGGAAACCTCTGTCTGAACCTCCTTTTCATACTCGTAACTTTTCTCAAAATCACTAATGAATTTTTCTTTTACCAAGATTGCTCTTGTCTTGTTCTCCTCACTGGCTAACTCCACCAGCTCGTCCATGAACTGAATTAACTCTCGCTTTGTCATTGTCATCCTGCATTCTCCTTTTTTGCAATAAAAAAGTAGGACCAAGTCAGCTTTATGGAACTTGTCCACACAAGAGCTAATTTAGTCCTACCTAAATATCAAATATTAAATTATCACCTCTTTCAAGGTACACTTCATACACCATCCAAATATTTGATGGTAATTTAGTGTCAAGTTGCTCGGTTTTCAATTTTCAAGATTAAAAATGAGCTCCTCCTAATCATTTTTCGCTGTTCTCACAGCATTTTTTCTTAGGACTAAATCAACGGAAACTCTTGAATTTATTGGTTCCTTACTAACTTGACACTATTATATCATCAGCCCCCACCTGCGGATTCGGATATTCCTGCAGCAGACCAGAAGCCCTTCCTCCCCCGAGCGGACGCGCTCCGCGGATCAGGTACGCCTTTATTTTTTCTCCGTACAGGTACGCATCGTTTCCGCGCACAATCCCCCACTCCATCAGAAGCGCCGCGCTTCCCGTCACAAACGGGGTTGCCATCGAAGTTCCGGAACGCGCCGTATAGCCTCCACCCGGCGCACAGGAGGTGATCTCCACGCCCGGCGCTGCCAGATCCGGCTTGACCTGTCCGTTTCCTGTAAATCCTCTGCCCGAAAATCCCGCCAGCTGCCCGAACCGCGCGTCGTACGCCCCGACCGTAATCACCTTTGCCGCAGTGGACGGAATGGTAAGCGTCGTCTCCTCCCGCGGCAGAAGGAATCCGGTGCCCTCATTTAAAACGCCTCCCGCCGGGAACCACATATCATAGCGCCCCGTAACGATGCGCTGCGGAATCAGGCGCACCGTCCAGATTCCACTGTCCACATAGTCGCGCACGGGAAGGAAATCCAGGTAGATCTCCTGGTAAGGGCTGTATGGGATCGGCTCTCCATAGTAGAGCAGAATCTGCGTCTGCCCCAGCGTAAAACGCTGCGGTCCCTGTATCTGGCGGATCGGTCCGATCTGCATGCCGCCCGGATGAATGAGAAGCACCGCCATCTCATCCGCATAGGATTTCCAGATCTGAAGATTTAAGGCGCTCTCGTACGCGCTCACCGCGAACTCTACATTTTCCGCCTGCCCCATTCCAAGCGCTCCCGCCGTGTGCGTGGCAGCCGCTCCCTCATTCCCGCTTCCGATCACGATCGAGCTCTTCCAGTAGTTTGCGAGATCATCCAGATAAGTCTCAATGAGCGACGTTCCCGTGTGGCTTCCGTAATTATTCCCAAAGCTTAAGTTGATGGCGACCGGCTGCTGTCTCTCCTGCGCTTTTCTAATGCAGTAATCCACCGCCTGCATCAGTTCCGTTGTCCGCGGGAACGCCCCCTCCCGCTGGTTGCCGAGCTTTACAATCAAAAGATCGCTCTCATACGCCACACCGCGGTATCTTCCCTCCGACGCTCTTCCGTTGCCGGCGGCAATTCCCGCCACGTGTGTCCCGTGTCCCGATGCATCCCTGCTCGGGCAGACCGCATACCGCTGCTGTTCCGTTGGCTGCGCGAGCGCCTCGTTGATGCGCGCCTCATCGTACTCGGTTCCAAGGAAATACCCCGCCGGCGCCGACAAGCCCCCGGACGCCGGGATCGTCTGATCCCAGAGACTGACAATGCGGGTCGTACCGTCCGCCCTCCGAAAATCCGGATGCGCGTAATCGATGCCGGAATCAATGACCGCCACAAGGACACCGGCACCCGACAGGCCGGTTCTCTCCTGCAGCTGCGTAATGCAGGATGCACGCTTTCCATTGTCCACCGCGAAAAATAAAAGTTTCGGCTTTTCCATGTACTCGATTTTATCCAGCGCTGCCACCGGCTCCACGAGATGTTCCGGCAGCACTAAAACGGCATATTCATTCTGCAGATTTGTCAGTTGAATCCGCGGATATTCCTCCGGAAAATTTTTAAAAAGGAGCGCCTCAAGCTCCTCCGTTGTCCCGACAAATTTTACAATGACCTCCCACGTCTGTTCGGCACTATCGTAGCCGATGTCCAGCTCCAGCGACTTCTCCCGCTCCTCCTGTGTCGCCGCCAGTGCCAGATTCAGCAGATTCTCCATTTTTTCGTTCGGCATAAAAATCTCCGCAACAACATCTTATTTTTATTAGATGCCGCCGCGGAGACCGTTATGTCTGCCTGTATTCTGTTTTTGTCTGTTTTTTATTTCACCCGCTCAGAAAACATCATAAAGAAGCTGACCAGAAGACATCCCACCGACACCCAGATCATGTGAATACCGTAGCGCATGGACAGATTGCCGCCGATGCCGGCTCCGATCGCAAAGAAAAGAATGATTCCGAAATAGTAGAGCGACTGTCTTAACTGTTCCGGTCTCTTGTCCCGCAGATACATGGAAAATGCCGCCGTGCCGCTCCGCAGATTGCCAATGCACATCGTGCTCGCATAGGAATAGCCGTTTACCTTGCGGAACGTCTGCACCTGCATCGCGCAGGCAAAAGACACCAGCACCGTCGCCGCCATGTTGTATTCCTGCGGGATAAATCCCACTGCAAATAAAATCACAATCTCAAGCAGCAGAATTCCCTGTCTCCAGTGAAGCCGCTTCGCGTATTTGAAACGCCCCTGTATGCGCTCCGCAAAAAACACGCCAAACGCAAACGCCAGCAACGGGAACAGATAGCGCAGTCCGTCCATCCATCTGCCCACCATAAAATTCTGGCTCATCAGCACCACGTTGCCGGTCTGGGCATTGGAGAAGACCTCCTCCCTCGTATTATAGGTATAGGCATCCTGAAATCCGCCGGAGACCGCCAGAAAAATACTGGTCAGAAATGCCTCTGACATCTGGAGCTCGTTCTTTTTCTCGTTCATAAGTATCTCTCACCCTTTCACATTCTTCTCTATTATAGCGGTTTACGTGAGATGCGCAAGTACCCGTTTTCTGCCGGCTCATAATTTCCGTTTGCGCGGCATACACTATTCCAGTATCTGAATGTGCGGCAGCCTGCCGGCGCATTCTCCCATGAAAGGAGTATTTTATATGTGCGGAATCTCCGGTTTCTGCGACTTTTCTAAAAATTTTAAAAAGGAACCCGTCCTCTGGGAACGTATTCTCACCGACATGCATCACGCGCTCGCCCACCGCGGCAGCGACAGTTTCGGCACCTATTTAGACACGCATGTGGGGCTTTCCCACGCCAGACTCAGCATCCGCGATATTGCGGGCGGCAGTCAGCCCATAATCCGGCAGGATGGGGAACGCACCTGCGCGATCGTCTACAATGGCGAGATCTACAACACCGACGAACTGCTGCCGCCGCTTCTCGCCGCTGGGTATACTTTTTCCACCACTTCCGACACGGAAGTCATTCTCTGCGCCTATCTGCACTATGGGAGGGATTTTGTCAGCCGCCTGAACGGCATTTTTGCCTTTGCGATCTGGGACGGCGGAACCGGTGAACTGCTTTTGTACCGTGACCGTGCCGGTACCAAACCGCTCTTCTACAGCACCCCGGGCGGCACACTGGTCTTTGGCTCCGAGCCAAAAGCGCTCTTCTGCCACCCGGATATCACGCCCACCATCGATGAAAACAGCCTGTTGGAGCTTCTGTCCATCGGTCCGGCACGCACACCCGGCAACGGCATTTTTTCCGGCATGCACGAGGTTCTCCCCGGTCATTATCAGATTTTCTCCCGGGAGGGCACGAAGCAGGTGTGCTACTGGGATCTTACCGCCGCCCCGCACACCGATTCCTATGAAAAAACGGTGGAGATGGTCTCTTATCTGGTGCGCGATGCCGTAAAGCGGCAGATGGTCTCGGACGTCCCGGTCTGCACCTTTCTCTCCGGCGGCATCGACTCTTCCATCGTAACCGCGATCGCCGCAGGCTGCATGCAAAAGGACGGGCAGACTCTAAATACGTTCTCTTTTGATTTTGCGGAAAACGATAAATATTTCCAGTCAAACGCCTTTCAGCCCGAGCGCGATCTGCCCTACGTCAACATCATGCTCGCCCACTGCCAGACGCACCACACCTATCTGGAATGCTCCCAGAGCACGCTTTATGAGGCACTTTTTTCGGCGGTCGACGCCAGGGATCTTCCCGGCATGACCGATGTGGATGCCTCTCTGCTCTACTTCTGTTCTCTGGTCGCCAGACACAACAAAGTCACACTGACCGGAGAATGTGCCGATGAAATCTTCGGCGGCTATCCCTGGTTCTACCGCCCGGAGCTTTTAAACCGTGACGGTTTTCCGTGGTCTGCCGATGTCTCTGCGCGCGCCGCATTCCTGTCCGGCGACGTGACTGACCGCCTGGATCTCGCCGGTTACTCGCGCGCCCGCTATGAAGAGACTATAAGTGCTTCCCCGAAGCTTCCCGGCGAATCGCCCGAGGAAGCCCGCAGGCGTGCCGTCGGCTACCTGAATATCAAGTGGTTCATGCAGACGCTCCTCGACCGCATGGACCGCACCAGCATGTACTCCGGTCTGGAAGCGCGCGTTCCCTTTGCTGACCACCGCATCATGGAGTACGTCTTCAACGTGCCGTGGAGCATGAAGTATCAGAACGGCGTGGAAAAAACGCTGCTGCGCGACGCCTGCGCGGATCTGCTTCCGGCAGAACTGCTGCACCGCAAAAAAAGCCCGTACCCGAAGACTTACCACCCGGGCTACGAGAAGCTTCTCGCGGATCACCTGCGCCGGATCATAAGCGATCCGAACGCGCCGGTCTACCCGCTGATCGATCCAAAAAAAGCCAAGGCATTCCTCGCCGCTCCCAAGGAGCTTGGCAGACCGTGGTTCGGTCAGCTCATGGCGGGACCCCAGCTTATGGCATATTTTATCCAGCTCAATGACTGGATGGGAAAATATCATCTGTCCGTGTAAGGAAAAGAAAACGCCTCCAGAATCGTGTCCTCCTAATATGCGCAAAGCAGATACTACAGTGGATTTTCTTCCGCCCGGCGGTGAATCTGGAACCGAAGTGATATCGGAGCCAATCTGCACCATATCCGCAGGAGACAGAACAAAATTATTCACATTGAAATTCTGCTGGATGCGCTCCGCGTGAACTGACTTCGGAATCGCCACAATCCTCTCCTGCCGCAAGGAGTGCTGTTGGCAGAGCGGTCGGGGCAGCTTTCCTGCTGCGCCTCGCCGACCGCTTTTTCAGTGGGATATTCCGTTAGCTGGAGAACGAGCAAAACTGAAATCTTCCGTTTCCAGACTTGTTTGTATCCTTTTTCCCGAATTGGGAAACCTCGTTCCTACACTTCATATGGCTTCCGTCTATGCCCTGCTTTCCGAGTTTCCAAGTGCAGACACAGTTGCGAATGCTCATCTTAATGGAAGAATTTTTTGTCTTAATGGACTGCTTGGATTCCTTTAATGCTGCCCGATACTGCCTGAACATTCCCTTCTTTGCTTTATCAACCTTTTTGATTTTCAATTTTCTCACCTTCTTTCAAATGCCAACAAAAAAAGCCGCCATGAAGATGTACTCTCCATAACGGCTTAGTTAAATGTTATTTTTTCCTTTTGTGGCTCTTGGGATTAAGCCTCATTTCTTTTGCCATTCTTATTTCTTCTTCCCCAAGCTTACATTTTCTTTTTGCTTCGTCCCAAAGTTGCTGGCTGTATGCCATGAAATCACATCCTTTCAAGATTTTCTTCTTGACAAACAATACATATACCTTTACTATAGGTGTTAGGAAGAAACGAAGTTTACTACCGTACAGCTATTGCTCATGCGGCTTGCTCGTTTCTTTTTTTGTTCTTACCAAATCATATAGATAAAGTTTTCCATCTGCATCACATCTTACAAGCATTCTTGTTGAAAAAATGTTATAACGCTCCAGATTTCCATCTTCATCATAAACCGGTATTCCAAATCTTGTATTATAACGATACCATCCAAATTGTGCCTTTGCCCCATGTTTATTCTTATAATCAGGATACTGTGCCTTTTCAGAAGCAATCTGGATAAGTTCACCAATAGCAGGCGTAATGTTTGCTTTCGCTTTCATATTAGCACCTTTTAATCCCTTTGTATCATTTGAATGACTGAACTCATCTGGAAAATCAGAACCGATATATATTTTCTCTGAGGTTTCGGATATTTCAAAGTATTCTCCAATATATTCTTTCAGATACTGCTCTACTTCATTCCAATCTATCCCCTTCCTCGACTTAAATCTTATATCATTAATAAGGGCTATTTTTGAACCATCCAAATCCGTAATAATACTGACACTTTTGTTCATATTTCTCGTCCTTTTCTCTTCGTATCAGATATCTTTCGACATCTGATGCGATTTTACCATAAGTGTCACAATTATACTATGAATTTTTCTGCTTCTCCTTCGCTTTCTGTTCTTGGATTATTTCGTGTAAATTTGTGTTGCATCAATCTGATAACTAAGATTTGTCAAGGTTCCCTGACAACCAGCAACTGCACTTTTGGCACAATCCGGAATAGCCGCTAAATTTTCTTCCAAATATTTTGCTTTTTCTGGGTCATTCATGCACTTCTTTAAAAATGCACTTGATACAGATACCGTTGTTGGGATCCTGTGATTGCCATAATCTTACCTTCCTATCTGTTTTTACTTTGTCTGACTAGTTTCTTTCTGAACTTTATCAGTGTTTTTCTTCCAACAACTAAATCAATATTGCTCCTTTTCAACGCTTCTATGCCAACGCATCAAATGACGATGTTCCGCTTTCCATCACTCCTATAGATGTTGAAGTACCTAGCAGTTCCACCAGTTTTCCTGTCAGATCTGCCACATCTTTGCCATCTATTCTCAGATTATATTGCCGTTCTTCCTGCTCCTGTTTTTCGGCACGCTGTTTTTCCAGTCTTTCCTCTGTCTCTTTCTTTTCTGCTTTCCTTTTCACGAGTCTTTCTTCAAGTTCTTTCCTTGCTTTTTCTGTTCCCGGATCAACTTCATCTTGAGTACACATTACAGAACTCATGCTATCATATCCATTTATAGTAATACTATAACTCAGTATCTTTGCTCCTCTTGCTGCCACATAAGCTTCTGACTGTTCTATTGTTTTTGGTATTAGCGATAAATTGTACTCCAGCCATTGTTTTGTCTTTTCATCTCCCATAGCCTCTGACAAAAGAGAGCTGTTTATATTTACGGAATAATCTTTGCTTCTTAAGCAATCATATTTTTGTGTTAAATAGTTCTTATATTCATGGGCATTCTTATATGTTCTGCCCGTTTTGCTGCCAGCATTTTGTGTGTTGCTATAACGATTCGTGTTTGCAGCATAGGTAACACCTGTATCATTTTGAATTTTCATTATCCTATTATCCTTTCCCTGAAATTTTATTTATCTGTTTTTTATATCGCCCTTTCTTCATTTATTATCTACTCAAATGTAACGAACCGACCTTTTTTTTGTAATAAAAAAATCAGCAGACATATTTCCCACTGATTTTGTAATCGTCATGCTTTCTGGTCGAAATAACCATTATACTTCCTTATCTATCTTACCTGACGTTAGAGAGGAATCCGTTTTCAAATATGTACCATTGTTTGTATAAGTCACACTTGCCCGGTTCGCAGCATTTGATATACCAGCTGCTTTCTGGGCTGTTTTGCCTGCAAAGGAATTGTAACCTGTAAAAACCGTTTTCAATGAACTGATATCTGCTTTCTTCAATTCATCTTTATCCAGCTCCAGCTTATTCCCCTTTCCTATGGTAATACCTATTTTAGAAAGTAAATGACTGGTTTTGTCTGTCATGCCTGTCATCCATGAAGCATTTCTAAGGACATCTTTTGTATTGGATTCTCCTGCCTCCTTAACAACGTCATTATAATCATCAATAAAAGATTTCACTTTTTTGGCAATTGCATCCCAGTCATAATCCTCTACCTCTGTTTCTTCCCCGGTCTTTTCATCCTTCTTTTTTATTTTCTTTTTTTCCCAGAGTGACGCATCGTTTAGTGCATCTGCTGATTTTTTCAGGGAATCCGCACTTGTTTTCATCAGTGTAAGCTTCTGTGAAGTATCGCCTTTACCCGATAATTTTTCTGCATCCTGCTTTGCATAATATGCTTTCATAAGTTTTCCATAGCTTCCGTTTTTAATCGCAGCATAATCAGAAAGCATATTGGTGTTTCCTACGGATGAACTGTCGGAAGTTCCTCCAAATAATGCGGAATAATCTACATTGCTGTTATATTTACTTGTGTAATCACTAAAACTCTTAATCTCTGACATAATACCATTCTCCTTTACCAACTATAAACGAATATCAATCGGTGTATATGTCACCTGTGTTTCCCCTTTGATATCCGTATTCTTTACGCTGTCTGTCTCCTCTGCCGCAGCCCCCGCAGATTCCTGTGTTTTCTCGGATTTATCAGTATTGTTCTTTGTTGCAGTGTCTTCTGTATTGCTGTTCTCCGCTTTTGTAGCTTCTTCTACTGATTTATTTGCATCTGCAAGTGTAGACATCTGTGCTGCTGTCGCAGACTGTGCCTTTGCCTGCAGCTCTGCCAGTTCTTCTTCCTTCTTCTCAGTATTTCCTTTTCCGGCATCCTGTTTGATTTCAGATTCAAGCACACTGGCACGTCCCTGTATCTGTGTTGCCATACTTCCCTGCACCTTTGCCTGTTTCATGGAAGAATCTGCGGAAATCATCGCCTGCATACTTGCCTGTGACAATCCGGTGTCTTTCTTTTTAGAAGTGTTACTTGTTCCAGCCACCATATCATCCATAGATGACGAATTTTTACTCTGCTGCTTATTTCTCTGCTCGATCTGGTGCTGTCTTAACTGCTGATTGAGATTGTTAATCTCCTGCTGTATCTCCTGACGCTTTTTCATCTTATCCTCTAATGACATTTCTTCATTCGATGATAAATCCTGTAGCTTCTGCTGTGCATTTGCAATCTGATTCTGAATATTTTTACTTACAGAATCATTCCCCTGTGTCATTCCCATTGTTCCTGTCTGCGTATTTGTCCCACTAAATCCATTGATTCTCATCGTATTGTCCTCCTTGAGCTTAAATTCTGAAATCCGTTTCCTAAAAAATCTGTACAACATGATTTCTCTTTACTGATTCTTTCGGCATATCTTTCTTCACAATAAACAGCGATGTTGTGAACCGCCCTTTTTTTGTTGTGAAGCAAATAAAAAACACCTCGAAGGTGCTTTTTGTCCTTATTCTACCTGTAACATAATACTTAGAACCACTTCCTGATTCTCCTGCTCTAAAGATATATCTCCCATATACATCCTTGCAACCCTCCGGATATTATGCAGTCCAATTCCATGCTCCTTCCCGGATTTCGTTGTTTCCGGCA
>OLSP01000043.1_pt1 | contig 91064 bp, 77 predicted proteins | sample 1672941 | NCBI WGS metagenome assembly OLSP01 (sample SAMEA3136739, study PRJEB25190) | human gut metagenome | reverse complement strand
AAGGTAGCTCATTATGATGACTTTCGCTATGACAAAAGCGACAGCGAGCGTCTGGGGATATACCGGCGAGCAAAGCACCAAAATAACCTTCCCTATCCGCTATCTAAAAGCCGTTTTTGGCATCATGGTAACTGCCGGCGACGGCGTTCCTCAAAATCCAACTGATGTCACATTATCAGGAGCTACTGCAGTAGGCTATAGCGGCACAGGTTATAAAACATATTGGCTTGCTTATGGCATATAGATGCAGTGGGGATTAATCACCTGCACAACAGGCAGAGAAGGCGAATTTATATTCCCGATAAGCTTCACAACTAAATGTCTTAGCTTTACTGCATCTGCAAGTATTCCTGCTAGCTACTGTACAATTACAACAGCTAAATTTATTGCCCACGACATGAATTATGGTGTCGACTATAAGGCGGACGCTTTTGGCCTGTTTATAGGTATATAAGCAGTGGGGAAATGCAGGTAGCAACAACGGCTCTGTTGACGTAACTTTCCCTATCAGCTTTACCAAAGCTGTTTACCAAATCCAATTGACCTACAACAATAACAGCTATGAGAATCCCACATATGAGATAAAAGACACTAAGTCTTTTAGTTATTGGAGTAAATATGGTGGCGATAAATTGTGGCTTGCGATTGGTGCGTAGCAGTGGGGAGTTGTTAATTCATATAGGGTAACAGTAACATTTCCTCTTGCTTATACCAAACTATACTGTTTGAATGCTTATATGACTGCTTCATCCACATCAACAATAGACTTGTATAGTCGCAATGTAACTCTAAAAACCTTTGATATTGTGGCTTCTGTACCAGACGACGCATACGCGTCGTTTGATATGGCTTTTTGGCTGTCCTTGGGTATTTAACGGCAGTGGGGAAATACCGAACAAAATACTGTAACGCTGCCCATTGCTTATACAAAATACTATTGTGTCGCCATAAGTACATCTTGGGGATACGCAGCAGTGCAAATAGAAAATCTAGCTAAATTAACATTTGTCGATGCACATAGTACACAGAATTTTAGATATATAACCATTGGCGTATGAGCAGTGGGGATTAGCAAGCACTGCAGCAGGACGTGACCCAGCCCCATTTCCTATAGCTTTTCCCAATGCTGTTTTTTCTGTTGTTGCTGTATCAAATTACACGAGTTGTGCTATATCCAAACCAACTTTAACCGGATTTAACACAACACTGGGCAGTGACACAGGTGATGGATTGCTATGGTGGATAGCAGTCGGACGATAAGCAGTGGGGATTAATCAATGCAGAAAAAACAGCTATAGCGTTTCCTGTGGCTTTCCCATCGTCCTGCTTTGCGATATCGATAACAGCTGTGTACACAAACCAAGCATGGAGCTACCCAGTAGTAGCTCAATCTATTACACGTAGCTCATTTGTTGCGAGGACGCAATCTAATTGGCGCGCAGATGACACGGCCCGTTATATAGCAATCGGATGTTAGCAGTGGGGAGTTGCTGACAATGGAGCTGCTGCTCAAATTTGGTCTAAAACAATAACTTTACCAATCGCATTCTCAAATCCTAATTATATCGTTGCTGGTTCCGCGACAATAATTGATGGGATATATGTTTTGTTTACACATAGCAATAAAACTACCAGCAGTGTATTGATTTTTGCGAGTGGTTGCTGGAGTGGTAACACAAGCCGTTATGCCAATTGGTTCGCATTAGGTTATTAGCAGTGGGAAGTTAACACGAACTCTTTTCCGATATCCGTTTCTGAGGTCTATTCTATAAACGCAACCAAAAAGGATACCGGCACAGACTCGGTTCCAGATGTGCGGGAGTACAGCAGTACAGGGTTTGTTTATTATGGCCCATCACCATACGCTTGGGTAGCTGTTTGCAAGGCCTAGGTTTTTGCGATAAGCATCCACCAAGCAGGTTCTACGTCGCTATAAGCTACAAAGGACCTCGTTGTTATGTCAGACGGCCAAGGGGCATACCTAAACTGTGTTGCTTTTGTGGTTATTACGATGCTGTATATTTTGCTAACTGCGATAGGATATGTGATTGTTTGCACTGTCGCTGACATTAATCCCCACTGCTCATACGCCGACAGCTAACCAATATTTTGGGCAGTTAATGTTATCCGCTGTTGCGTAAAACGAATTTCTGGTGACAGAGTTAACATAACCGCTTGCTTTGTATGCATTAGCAACTGAGCTTATAGCCATCCAAGTGACGTGGTAACAATTTCTAGGGAAGCTAATGGGAAATGTTATTGTTTGGTATTGCATATTATCACTTAATCCCCACTGCACTACATGCCAACAGCTATCCAAAGAGCGGTATCATTTGCGCCCCAGCCTGATGCTGTTGCTGCCGTAAATGAGCTGCGTGTGACAGCCTGTAATGACAACGGCTTTTGCCAATAAGACGATTCATCACGGAGTACATATGTTGCTACTACCGCTAAGCAGCGGGTAGGAAATGCTATGGGGAAGGATGTTTGATATCCATTCTGTGTAGCAACTCCCCACTGCGCTTACACTCCTAGCGATATCCAATAAGCTTTAGCAAATGATTGAAATTGCGATTGCGGTATTGCATTGGTGATTACAAAGTTATCTAAGGATATAGACTGTGCGTATATGTGTATAGTTGATGTATCGTGAGCCTCAATAAAGAGTGTAACAGCAAATACACTTGATTTATGAGCCAGCGGAAATGTAATTGTGCCGCTATTTGATGTAGTAACTCCCCACTGCGCTAATAACCAACTGCGAAAAAATTGTATGCATCGCTATAAGTATCGTTCCAAATTTTTACCTGCGTTTTTGAGATAGGTGCGCCAGAAATAAACGTGCCTGCATAAAGATTGGCGTTGGTAATCATTAACGCAAAGTCGGCATTTGAAAACGAGATTGGTAGAGTGGTAACACTGTATCCTTCTGAATACGGCGCTCCAACTCCCCACTGCACAGAAAGGCTCATAACGTCTTAATTTAAACCTGCGCTTATCATTACACCTAAACCATTAAAAAATCGCCCACAGGCAAAATCTGTGAGCATAGAAAGGAAAAAATATGAACGATAAAAGAGTAAATCAATATCTTATCCTGCCAGAAGCAGGACAGAGAAAAGACACAAAGCTCGCAGTTGAGCATAACGAAGCTCAAATCGCCGATTACCTTAGCCAAGGCTATGTCATTGTTAATCAGGCCGATTTTAATAAGCTCATCGGTAATGCTGGAGGCGAATACCTTATCGCTGATGACGGCCGTGTATATCCAAAACCTGCACCGACCAATGCAGAGCTGCTGGCATCCGCCAAACCTGCCAAAATCGCTGAGCTTAAGGCTGAGCGGGATGCAAGAGAGGTTGAGCCTATTACCTATAACGGCAGCAGCTATGATTATGACGACAAGGCTCGTGAGCGTATCAACGCTGCCATCATTGCCTTAGACGTACAGGGAGCTGATGCATCCATTGATTGGACTACGGCAGATAACGCCGATGTTAAGGTAACGGCCAACGATTTGCGTATGGTAATCGCAATGGTCGCAAATCGCTCCAATGCCTTACATATAGCCTATCGCGAGGCTAAGGATAAGGTAGAGGCTGCGACAACTATTGCTGAGGTTGATGCTGTTACTCTCAACCTTTAAAATCGCTCAAACCCTTGCTGTGACGGCGTTTGTGGCACATCAGGCCGATGTCGGCCAACGTGTAACACGTTAGCAACAGTAATCCCTCGATGCAGCAAGGCTTAACAGCGCCAGCGCCTACCGGATAAGCAACACGTTAGCAACACAGCCTATATCATATCAATAGCCTTTTTAAGCTCGTGCAGGCTCTTATGCGTGTACACACCTTTTGTCACGCCCTGGCTGGCGTGGCCTAAGATACGCTTGACGGCCGTCTCGTTAGCTCCGGCGTTGTCGAGCATCGTGGCACAGGTATGGCGGCACTCATGCGGCGTGTGATGACAATTAGTCGCGTCCATGACGTTGTCAAATCGCGTCCGGAAACGATGATAGGACAGAGCAGCGCCATCATCTACAGTAATGAGCGTTTTACCCGGCTTATCCATCCACAACTTAAAGTAAGGCAGCGCTTTGCGGCTTATCGGTACAGCCCTGTTGCGGCCAGCCTCAGTCTTGCTGTCGCGCACGATAAAGTAACGTTGCTTGAGCTTGACGTCGTTTTTCTGGATGGCCAGAAACTCGCCCGGCCGCACGCCGCTGTAACACATCATCACGATACACATCGCCCAGCGCGCCAGTGTATCATCACTGTTAGCCAGCTTCTTTACCCGGTTGAGCTGACGGGTAATAAACGGCTTTTTGGGATACCTGACCACCTTTTTGTCGATGTCGATGTAGCAGGTTATATCAGCTGCTGCCGGTATGATCTTATACTTTACGGCATACTCGTACATGAGGTGCATCAGCTGGCGACATTTCTTCTGCGAGGCATAGCCGATATTGCGACGGCTCATGCCACGGATTACGCCCTGCAGGTCGGATATCTCCAATTTTGCAAACGGGCGTGTGTGCAGCTCATGGCAATGCTTAAAGGCAGCCTTATAGTTGTTGGCCGTTGATTTTGCTATCTTGGGATAGCGCTCAGCAGCCATCAGCCGATATACCTCAGCAAAGGTTATCGTGGCCGGGGCAAACAGTGATGGGTTTTTGTTGTAGTCGACCAAAAATGCCAAAGCGTCCTCATACGTTGCGTACTGGCCGATTATCTTCTGGCGGCCGTCGATGTATTTCCTGACGATGTAGGGGCGGCGTCTGTTGCCGCTGTAGCAGGCTATTGAGCCAAATCCATTAGGTAATTTCATTTTTTATCATCTCCTATACAGTTAAGTATAGGCCAGAAAGAGAGGTAATTTTTATGGCAAACAAAAATATTTCCAAGGTTGTTTATGGTGGCAAAACACTTATCGACTTGACGGCTGATACCGTTACCGCTGACAAGCTGCTCAGCACCTATACCGCGCATGACAAGAGCGGTGCAGTAATTACCGGTACCTGCACATTTGATGCTGACACCAGCGATGCTACCGCGGCCGTAGCTGAGATTTTGGCAGGCAAGACTGCCTATGTCAACGGCAATAAGCTGACCGGCACGATGAAAAACAACGGCGCTGTTACCGGCACCATCAGCACAAAGGATGAGTCCTACACCATCCCCATCGGTTACCATGACGGCTCCGGCAAGGTGGCCATCAGCGCCACTGAGCAGGCAAAGCTCATCGCTACCAACATCCGCTCCGGCGTCAAGATTTTGGGCGTAACCGGCACCATGAGCGGCACCGAGGGTGCTAAGGCACAGGCTAAGACGGCTACACCTAAGACCACCGCGCAGACCATTCTGCCGGACAGCACCGGCGGCTACAACTATCTGTCTCAGGTCACCGTCGAGGCTATCCCGTACAACGAAAGCGAGAACCCACAGGGCGGCCTGACCGTTACCATAGGCTGAGGAGGCTAACCCATGGCAGTGAACAAAGTTATATACGATGGTGCGACGCTGGTAGACCTTACCGGCGACACCGTCACTGCCGATAACCTTGCGGCAGGAGTCAAGGCGACAGGCGCGGACGGTAAGCCGATTGTAGGCCTGCTGCCTAAAGTCACGATTGACAGCCAGCTCAGTGCCAGCAGCACAAACCCGGTGCAAAATAAGGCTATCAAGGCTGAGCTTGATAAAAAGATGGCCAAAACCGATAAAATTTATGAGGCTGACCTTGAGTGGGGCGGCAGAAATATAAGTAATGGTTTTAGCCCCATTGATGCATCCATGGTGCCGCAGCTTGGTGCGAATCGTTTCGCGTTTGGCAGGGCGGCAGGCATTACAGTTGAGTTTTCGCGAGATGCTGGCGCAACATGGGTGGATTATGGGTTGACGGATGCCCAAAAAACTGAGCTTTTTTGTACCAGCCGCCCGTGCACAATCGGCAGAACTAGTACAACAGGCCTTACAGCAGATTGTCTGCTGCGGGTAACCATCAACCCAAAGACGTTTGGCCTGTATACCACGCTTAATAAATTTGTGCTCTATATAACCGATAATGGGTGCCGCGGTTGTTATTGCACTATCGACGCGTCGCTAAAATCCAAGCCGGAAAACTTTATAAAATTTGCAGATAAAGTTACACTACTCGGTTGGTCTGGCTACAACATCATAAACATCACCCCGCTTACAACCTATGGTAACAGCGAAAATTCGCAATATGATATCATCCGATTTACATTTGGCTGCAAAGAGGTTAATACCAACTATGGCGGATTGACAATTAACCGTATCATGGGATTTGGCGGCGCTGGCTGGACTACTCCCAGCAATATGGCTGACAATGGACATCTATATACATGGGATTGGATGCAGAGCGCATATTTCCCGGCAAATGTTAAGGCGACGACATTTATCGGTAATGTCAACGGAGATGTTAACGGCCTTTGCTCGAAAGCTCAAAGCTTGGTGTTGTCTACAGGTACGGCGAATGCCGACCGACCTGTAATTTTCCAGGATAACGCCAACAGCACAACTGAGTTGTTGGCTAATCAGTGCTCAAAATTTAAATACAACCCGGCAACCGACAATCTGACTGTCGGAAAAATTAACGGCTACACCATCGGCGCCTCCGTCCCTGCCAACGCTAAATTTACGGATACAGTCTACACTCATCCGTCAACACATCCTGCCAGCATGATTACAGGGTTGTCGACTGTGGCGACAAGCGGTAGCTATAATGATTTGAGCGACAAACCGACCATACCCACCAAGGTGTCAGCCCTGCAAAACGATGCCGGATATCTGACGCAGCATCAGTCGCTTGCTGCCTACGTCAAGAGCAGTGAGCTTAAAGCCGTTGCCAAGACGGGCAGTTATAACGATTTGACCAACAAACCTACTATTCCAGCGGCTGTCATTGTGGATGATACGTTGGATGCTGACAGTACAAATGCCATCCAAAACAAGGTTGTGTATAATCTGGGGTATAAATTTTTTAACAGGCTCAGCGCATTGGCAGACGTCGCACGTACAGGCAGTTACAGTGACCTTACAGGTACACCCGGCAACGCGACGGCCACTACGGCGGGGCTTATGAGTGCTGCGGATAAGGCCAAATTGGACAAGGTCGACGCTGATGTAGGTGGCGTAAAACTTATTATCTATAGTTAATCGAGGTGTTACATGTTTGAGTCAACGATACAAACAATAATCAATATTATTGCTGGCGCTGTTATCTCTTATATTTTTGCTCTATACCGTGCCAAAAAGAGAGAGAACGACGCCTTGAGGGCAGGCGTACAGGCGCTGCTGAGGGACAGAATCATCCAGGCCTACAACCACTACGTCTGTGAGAAAGGCTGGGTGCCCATTTATGCCAAAGAAAGCATCGACGCCTGCTACAAGAGTTATGAGGCGCTGGGGGACAATGGCGTGATTGACAGCCTGATGGAGCAGCTAAATGAGCTGCCGAACTATAATCTCAATGGAGGAAAAAATGCGTAAATTACTTAATATGCTTAAAAAGGACGACAATGCCTACAGCGTAGGCAGAATCTGTGCTGTGGTAGGCTTTGTCGTGTGGGTGCTGGTGACTTTGTGGCTGGCATTTTTTGCAAAAAACTGGGGCAATTATGAGAGCTGCACCCTTGGTATGGTGGCGTTGCTCTTGGTACAGCTGGGCAACAAGGCTATCGAGACGAGAGCTTTTAGAATTGCTAAAGACGATTAAAAAAGTATACTTTCAATTTTTTAGGGATTATCGTAAGTACACTTTAAAATTTAAAAAACGGCCAGCGAACACCCGAAAACGGTATGATTTATACCCTTTTACGCTGTTCGCTGGGAAAGGAGCTGATTAATTTATGAGAGTATTTTTAAACCCCGGACATCATCCGGGCATCGACCCCGGCGCTGTCAATCGTGGCTATGGCGTTACCGAGGCTGATATAGCGCGTGATGTAGGCGCGTTGGTAGGCAGCTATCTGACGGCCTCCGGCTGCGAGGTCAAGACCGTACAGAGCAACAACCTTGCCGGCGAGGACCCCGATTATAGCAACGTATGCCTCAGCGCCAACACATGGCCTGCTGATATTTTTGTAAGCTTGCATTGTAACGCTGCTACTCCTGCAGCACAGGGTACCGAGGTGCTCGTATATGACAAATGGAGCCCTGCCGATACGCTGGCAGGCTGTATCCTACGTCAAATCACTGGCAGCTTAGGCACAGTAGACAGAGGCATCAAGGCTCGTCCCGGTCTCATTGTCCTTAACAGCACTCACATGCCTGCTGTCCTGGTCGAGATGGGCTTTATCACAAATGATGCGGATTGCCGGATGCTGATTAACCAGCAGGACGAGCTGGCGCGTGCCATCGCGCGCGGAGTTACTGATTACATCACGGAGAGGGGAGAGTGACATGCATGGCGAGCGCGAGGTTAAGGTTATCGGTTACGCTCTGCTTATCGCTGGCCTTGTATGCCTTGCCGATCTGCTGCTCAGCGGCGGATGCGGGCAATACAAACAGACCGGTAGCACCAGCGGGGTACGTGCTGCTACCGACGGAACAATGGCAGACATTAAGCAACAACAGCAGGCTGTTACAAGCCAAATTGATGCTGCTCGAAGACGAATTAATGATGCTGGACAAGCCGTCGAGCGAGCTGATGGAGCAATTGGCAATAGCGAAGCAGCAGTTAAGCGTCAGCAAAACAGCATTAAGCGATGCCAACAGCTCGCTAAAGAATGCAGAGAGCTTGCTGCAGCAAACGCAGCAATCATATCAAGCATTGGAGCGCCAGCTGGAAGCGGAACGGACAGAGCAGACTATGCAAAATAAAAAAGCCTATCGCAAAGGCTGGCTTAATGGCTTTTGCATAGGCTTCGGTTCTGGAGTTGCTGTGGCTTTATTTAAATAGTTATTTTTGTGCCATATATAATAGGAAGGAAAGTGCTACTTCTAAGGTTATATTGCGAAACCGTAATCCGCTGCAGCGGAGAGAAGTCTGTCAAATTCCATGAGGATCACTCCTTAGTTTTTTTTACGCCAGAACTTGGACGTTACGATTGACAACACGAGCTTCAACAGCTTGTACCAGGTCACCGCCGATGGTGTTGAAAACGTTGGCTGTGACGATTTTTTGCATGGCTGCGTCGGTTTCGGCTTTGGTGAGGTTTTCTTTGGGGTTGGAGATGGTGATGATTTTGGTGCTGCCTGCAGCGTTTTTAAAGACGAGTTGTAAAGATTTTTCCATGGGTGATTGCTCCTTTGTGTCATAATGATTATTTAAGTTAAATGCTTATTGTTAGAAGTTAGGTAGCAGAGAGGCTCCCCTAGGGGGGAGCTGTCACCCGATAGGGTGACTGAGAGGGGACTGAAAGCAACGTTGCTTTAGGCAGAACCCCTCTCCGCCTCGACAAGCTCGGCACCTCTCCCCAAGGAGAGGCTCTACTGCTTATTTACTTTGGCGTTCTGCTTACGCTTCCGCCAGCTCACTCTTCTCGCTCAGCTCAATATCCTTATAAGGCTTTTCCATCAGACCGCCGAGGGCAGTGCCTGCCTCGTACACCTTGTCCAGTGCAGCGTCAGTCTTGATGCCGTTGAAGTTTTTCGCCTTATACTTGGTAGTGCCGTCGGCACCGGTGCCATCCTCAACGTTGATTACCAGAGTGCGTTTCAAAATTTCCTGATTGATTTCTGCCATAGATTAAAACTCCTTTCGATGATGAAAAAATGTTGATTTACGCCGCCAGCAGCTCAGGCTGCTCCGCCTTGGGTTCATGCGGCTGCAGCAGCTTGTCCCTGAGCATACTGTGCAAATACGCCAAAGCTTTTTTTCGCAGCAGCACGCCTCCCGGGCGCAGGGCCCTCGTTTCCGGCATGCCTTTGAGCATGTACAAATCCCAGCGCATATCGGGATCACCTTGACCGGGACCGTATTGGTCGCGACTGGCTGCTTCGGCATGCGTCAGAACTGTATCGTTATTGATTTCCAGCTCCAGCTCATGACACAGGATAGCGACAACCATCGCCATCTGTTCCACCTGCAGCATCGTGGGTGGATATGCGCCAAACACAGGATTGCATTTGTAGGCAAGGATTGCATCCTTAGCGCAACAGAGAGTGACGCCAATGGAGCGACTGTTGCGACGCCAGGTGTGCGATTTATATTCGCGCAGCATGTTGCAGGTGAGATAAAGCTCGCCCTGCTCGCCGATGTTGATGTGATAATCATCAAAAACCTGCTTGTAGGTTCCTGCTGTCCAATGCAGATAGATGTGAGTGATACCGCCTTTGGCATTTCTAGCCAAGATTCGCAGCTGTTCATGATTAATTCTGCGGGGATTTGTTACAAGCATATATCAAAAAGCTCCTTTGTATTTTTTTCTCCCATGCGCCTACTTGCATATCCGGATTCTGTTTTCGGCAAGAGGCGGGAGCGTGTTGTTTTTGCCTCTCACTTATACAATGGTCCTAAAATGACAAAAGCGGACAGCCTGAGAAAAATTTTTTTGATAATATTTTAAAAATCTTCGTCCTTGGGATTTTCTTACGTGCCAATAAAAGTGGCTGAGAAAGTTTTTAAAAATTATTGCGTTCGCTTGTCCGCTTTGAGCAAAAATGCCCCATTGTATAAGTGAATCTTCTTTTTTCTCACTTTCTTTTTAATATTTTTCTTTCGGTCTTTATTTCTTCTGCGGTGATAAAAACTACTAGCGTAAGCTAGTAGTAACCTTGTTCTAAATAATACTACCTAAAGGATAGACGTAAAGTACGGTAGAAGCAGAGCGTAAGCAAAAGGCGCTCTACCTATACTACGGTAGAACGCCTCTGATGTTAATCCAATATTTGCTTTAGTTTATGCAATGCTTTTGCATGATAACGACGAACACTGCGTTCGCTGCAGCCTAATTTTATTGCTGTCTGCTCCTGCGTAAGCCTTGCTTCGTAGCAATAGCGTAAAACAATTTGCTCCTTGTCGGTAAGTCTTGTCATAGCCTGTTTGAGTGCCATGTTAAAGGTTGGTGCGTCTAGGGGAGAATAGCCCAGATATTCCAAGGCTTTTTCCAAGGATGTTTCTTTACTGCAATAGTTCTGCCTGCAGGCTGTATGCATAAGCTCATAGCGCAAATGACATTGAATAAGTCCCGGCAGATGTACAAAATCATTACCGTTATATTTTTTTATAAATTGCAAAAAGATAACCCAGGCAGTGTTGACCGCATCCTCGCCTAAAATATCGAAGATGCTTGGGTAATGACTTTCTTTGAGTATAAGCGGCTTAAAGGTTTCGCAAAGCGATTCGATAGCCTTTTCGTCTGCTGCTTGTGCAGCAAGGATCAGCTCCCTCAGTTCTTTCGGAGTATAACGCTCCGCATTATGGATTTTGTTTGGTTGATTGGTTATTTTCGCCAGTTCCTTTCTGTGGCGGTTCGTTGACCGCGTATAGCAGAATTCTGTGTTGTACTGCATCAAGCTCTTGATGGGGTTATTATATCACGGAAAATTTAAAAGATTCGTATATGTATCAGATATGCTACATATACGTTTTCGCTGCTCTTTTTGTAATACGCTGTTAGCAAAATAGTGATATTTTGAGGTGACAGTATGCTAAAAAGACGCAGAACTTTTCAGGCGCAGGAGGTTGGGGAGCTTGATTTTTCCGAGGAGCTTTTGGAGCTGGGAGTGCTGATAGGCTCGTACCGCACGGCGCGGGGCATTAAACAGGAGGATATGGCGAAGCTGTTGGGGATGTCACGTATTACGCTGAGCAGGATTGAAAACAGTTGGCTGCCTTTGACTATGGAGAATTTTTTTAAGATGGCTGCTATTTTTGAGGTGCGACCGGAGTATTTGCTGCAGGAGCTGGCGCGGGTGACGCAAAGGAAGTGGAGCAGGAAGGGGGAGGATTGAGGGAGAGTTGCATTGTTAGAACAAGTTTGGCAAGAATTAACTGAAAATGCGTGACGCTTTAATTTTTTTGTGCTAAAATTAAATAATGGACATTCAACTCCCCCCCGGGGACATTTTTCGGGTGGTAGTTAAAATAAACTTTCCAACCTCCGGGGCTGGGGAAATTTGATGCAAAATTTCTCAGCCTTGGAGGTTTTTTATGTGCGAAGAAAAACAAGCGTCTGCTGATGTGCAGGAAACAGCTTTAGCAGAATTAGATAAAAATATATTGCTTATCCTGCTTAAGGACCGCAGCACAGGAAAGAACATCCTTTGGGCGACAGATGATTACAAGGATCTTGGTATTGGCTTTGCAGCGGATGATGAAATTACCTTACCGGCGATTACCGGTGCTCATGGCAATTTGATTAAACCGCGTGCCCTTAAAAGCAAGGAAGAGCAGGGAGCGCGCACCCGCAACATGGCAGAGGTGTTCACCCCTTTATGGATTTGCAACAAGCAGAATAACCTTGCGGATAATGCCTGGTTTGGACGTAAAAACGTCTTTAATACCGAAAACGGGACTGATTGGCAGGCAACTGAGGGCAAAATTGCTTTTTCCGGTGAAGATGGCACCGATGGCTGGAGAGCTTATATTGCCAGCAAGCGCTTGGAAATTACCTGCGGTGAAGCGCCGTATCTTGCCAGCCGTTACGATACCATGACGGGCGAAATAGTGCCTTTGGCAAAACGTATAGGCTTGCTGGACAGAAAGCTGCGTGTTATTAACGAGCGTACACGCAACCTTAAGGACAGGGAAAGAGCCAAAAAGCGTTGGCTGGAGCTGGCAACATTGGCGGTACGCAGTACTTATGGCTTTGAGTGGGCCGGTGACAATATTTTGCTGGCAAGGGAAAATTTGCTTTTTACTGTTGCAGATTATTACGCTGCCAAGTTTGGCGATACTTTGAACATGGAAATGCTGGAGCATTTTGCGGAAATAATTTCGTGGAATATTTGGCAGATGGATGGGTTGAAGGCAGTTGTACCAAATAGCTGTCATGATTATAAAAAAGAACGGCAGGCAGTGTCGCCTAACCTTTTTTTAGCAAAGGACTTCAGCGCACGCACCTTAAAGCGCAGCGTGAGCCCCTGCGATGTAGATGAGGATGAGCGACAAAAGTGCCAAGGCTGTTTGAAGGATAACATTGATTTGCATAACGGTGTTTATTGCAAGCTTAAGAATTGGTCTACAGGCAAGGTTTTACAGTTTAAGGATATGCTGGACGGTGAAGGGAGCGAGGGTGTTATGAGTAAGGATTTTAAGTTTGATGTGGTGATTGGTAATCCGCCGTATCAAGACTCAACAAGCGTTAATAATAGAGCAGGGGCCATTTATCCTTTTTTTTATGATGCTGCTGAAAAACTGGGCAAGAAATATTTATTGATATCACCTGCAAGATTTTTATTTAATACTGGACTTACATCTAAAGAATGGAATAATAAAATGCTAAAAGATTCTCACTTGAAAGTCATGTATTATAATTCAAATTCATCAGAAGTATTTTCTAACACAGATATAAAAGGTGGAGTGGTTGTTATATACAGAAATGCAGTAGAGAATTTCGGCGCAATAGAAGAATTCATTCCTGATAACTTACTGCGAAGTATTTCGAAACACTTTAAGAAAGACCTTGAACATAATCTTTCGTCTTTGATATATGGTGGTCGTTCTGATTTAAAATTCAATGATAAATTTTTAAATGTTTACAAAAATGTAAAAGAAACTTTGCTTTGTGCAATTCAGCGCAAACACCCTAAGGCTACTAAATTATCACCAAATGAAGAGTATGAAATCAAATCATCATCATTTGAAACATTGGCGTATGTTTTTCATGATGATGAGCCAAAAGAACCTGAAAAATATTATAAGTTACTAGGTTTGCTTGATGGAAAGCGTACTTATAAATGGCTCGAGAAAGAATACTTAACTCCTAGATATGAGGATAATAATATTGATAAATATAAAGTTTTGGTGCCAGAATCTAACGGAAGCGGAACGTTCGGTGAAGTTCTTAGCACACCGATAGTGGCGGAACCGTATGTATCTTCTACACCTACGTTTATTAGTATTGGCAAATTTAATAGTGAAGTAGAAGCCCAAAATATGCTGAAATATATAAAAACTAAATTGGTTAGAAGTTTACTAGGGATTTTAAAGAAAACGCAGCATAATGCAGCTGGGAATTGGGCTTATATTCCCCTCCAAGACTTTACCCCTGCTTCCGACATTGACTGGTCAAAATCCATTCATGAAATAGACCTGCAGCTTTACAAAAAATACGGTCTGTCTGACGAAGAAATAAACTTTATCGAAACTCATGTAAAGGAGATGGCGTAAATGGCTATGCAAATCAACATCAACCCCTACGCAAACATAGTCCCCAAAATCTACGCCTACACCACTCCCGAAATCGTTCGTCACAACGGCTGGACGAAGATAGGCTACACCGAGCAGCCTTCCGTCAAAAAGCGTATTGAACAGCAGACCAAAACCGCGGACGTGCGCTTTAACATCGAATGGCAGCAGGAAGCACGCTATACGGACGGCAGCGGCGAATATTTTACAGACCATAATTTCCATGACTATCTGGAACGCTTTGAAGACATCAAGCGTGAACCTAACACCGAATGGTTCAACATCGATGGTCCTACGTCCCAACAACTGCTGTGGAAGTTTGCTGCCCGTAGCTACGCGCATGTACAGGCTAAAAATAAAATGACCTACATCCTGCGCAAAGAACAGCAGCAGGCAGTAGATGCAACATACGTCTACTACCAAAAATGCCTGCAGAGCGGCGAAAAGGAGAAAGCGGAGTTCCTGTGGAACGCCAAACCGCGCTTTGGCAAAACACTGACAAGCTATGACTTCATGCGTAAAATGGACGCACGCATGGTGCTCATCGTCACCAATCGTCCGGCAATCGCCAATTCCTGGTTCGATGATTTTGAAAAATTTATCGCCTGGCAAACAAATTACCGTTTCGTCAGCACCACCGATTCCCTCAAAGAAAGAGCAACGCTCACACGAGAGCAATTTTTGAACGCACAACTTGAGGCCGAAGATAAAAACCAAGAGCTGCGCATGGTAGCTTTTTTGAGCCTGCAGGATTTAAAAGGCTCTGTTTACTTTGGCGGTACTATAGATAAACTAAGATGGGTGGCCGAAAATAACTGGGATTTGCTCATCATCGACGAAGCGCATGAGGGTGTAGATACTCACAAAACAGATAAAGCCTTTGACAAAATAAACCGCAAATTTACGCTGCACCTTTCGGGTACACCGTTCAAAGCAGTAGCTATGGGAAAATTTGCCCAAGAGCAGATTTTTAACTGGACCTTCAGCGACGAGCAGGAAGCAAAAGACAATTGGCAGGAGGAAACACTCAACCCCTATGCCTGCATGCCGCGCATGAATATGTACACCTATCAGATGTCGCAGATTGCCATTGACAAGGTAAATCGCGGTATTGATTTATCCGACGACGATAAAACGGAATTTGCCTTCGATTTGAACGAATTCTTCAAGACAAACGAACGTGGTCAGTTTATCCATAAAAACGAAGTAAAAAAATTCTTGGATGCCTTGGTAGAGCAGGAAAAATTCCCCTTTTCTACACCTGAACTGCGTAAGGAACTGGCACACACCTTCTGGCTTTTGGAACGTGTAGACAGTGCCAAAGCGTTGGCCAAAATGCTCAAAGAGCACCCTGTGTTTGAAAAATACGAAATAGTGCTGGCTGCAGGCGACGGCAGACTTGAAGAAGAAGACGCAAGCAAAAGCAAACGCAGCTTTGACAAAGTGCGTGAAGCTATCAAAAACCATGACAAAACTATCACCTTAAGCGTAGGCCAGCTTACTACAGGTGTCACCATCCCCGAATGGACAGCTGTTTTCATGCTTAGCAACATGAAAAGTCCTGCGGAATATATTCAGGCTGCCTTCAGAGCGCAGAACCCCTTTAAATTCGAAAAGGACGGCAAGCTCTACCAAAAGGAGAACGCCTACATCTTTGATTTTGCACCTGAGCGCACACTGATGATTTTTGACGAATTTGCCAACAGCCTTTATTCCGGAACCTCCGGAGGCGGTGGTACAAAGAGTGAGCGTGAAGCAAACATCAAGCGTCTGCTGAACTTCTTTGCCGTTTTTGCCGAAGATCAGGATGGTAAAATGGAGCAGGTAGACGCAGCCAAAGTACTGACAATTCCGCTGAAAATCAAAACCGAAGAAGTAATCCGCCGTGGTTTTATGAGTAATATGCTCTTTAGCAACATTGGTGTTGTCTTTAACGCACCAAAAGAAGTAGTCGAGATTCTGAACAAAATGGAACCTGTCAAAGAGCAGGGAAGCCGCAAAGAAAAGCTGGACCATGAAGAATTGCAGGAAGTTCCGGTTGACGAAAACGGTAATATTAAAATACCGCAGGAAACTGTAGTCAACCAAACCAATGCCATATTCGGTGAAAAAATTTATGAAGAAGTGCCTGTAAAACCGTTGGAGCCGTATAAGGAAGTTGGCGATGACACTAAACCGGAAGAAGCAATGGCGGTAGGCTTGGCGCAGAAAATTGCCGAAACTTTGCATGATGGTATCTATGGTGAACAGGCGCAAAGCAATTATGGCCTGACCAAGGCAGAAAGCAAGCGCATTGAAGAAAAGGTGCAAAAGCAAGCGGAAGAAGCATTAAAGCGTGTAGCCGAAGACTTTACCGATAAAAAGAAAGTATTGGAAGCAGATTTGCAGCATGAACTTGCCAAAGCAACGACCGAAGCTGAAAAAACTCAGATTCAGGCAGAACACCAAGAAAAGGTGCAGCAGGCTACGCAGGAATTTAACGAAACCATGGAAAAGCGCACACAGGAAGTAATAGTCGAAAGTGCGCAAAAGGTTGTCAAGGAGCAGGAAACCAAAAAAGAAGAAAAGAAAATGCGTAGCTTTGAAGGCGACATCAGGGACAGGCTGCGTGGCTTTGCACGTACAATCCCAAGCTTTATCATGGCCTATGGCGATTATAAGCTTGTCCTGAAAAACTTTGAAACCTATCCTGAAGAAAAAGTTTTTAAAGATGTAACCAGTGTTACCGTTGATGAATTCAAAATGCTGCGCGATGGCTTTGAATATACTGATGAAGAAACTGGCGAAAAGAAAAAATTCCCCGGCGGCGTTTTTGCTGAAGATGTTTTTGACAGCTCCGTGCAGGAATTCTTAAACAAAAAGCGCGAGTTAGCAGATTACTTTGCCGAAACCAGCGAAGAAGATATCTTTGACTATATCCCACCACAAAAAACAAACCAAATCTTTACGCCCAAAAAGGTTGTGCAGATGATGGTAGACCAGCTGGTGGAAACAGAACCGCATATCTTTGAATCTCCTGATAAAACCTTCGTCGACTTCTACATGAAATCGGGACTGTATATTACAGAGATAGTCAAACGCTTGTATCGCAACAAGGTGTTGAAGTCCATAATCCCGGATGATAAAGAACGCGTTAAGCACATTCTGGAATGTCAGGTGTTTGGATTTGCACCAACGCAGATTATCTATGATATCACGATGTCCTATATCTTTGGCTTTGATGAAGGGGCCAAGAACATCAGCCGTCGTAACTTCTTCTGCGAGGATACGCTACCTTATGCAGAAAGAGGCGAGCTACAAAAGCTGGTTAACGAAAAACTGGCGGACAGAGTGAAATAGCGCATTTGTAAAAGTAAATAAGCAATTAAACATTAAAGGCGTTCTATCCAACTTCGGTAGAACGCCTTAATTTTATCTGTAACAATATATTTTTACGCAAACGAAAAGACCTGAGGTCCGCAAGAATAGGGACGTCAGGTCTTTTTTCGTACAAAACCGCAAGCGGTAATCAGGCCTCTAACAAGATGCTCGGCGTGGAGCTGGGCGAAGAATTTAAGCAACAAAACCGCAAGCGGTAATCTAGGCCTTTAACCAGCGTGACCATTAATACTCAAAACATCCTTTTCATGTTACAAAACCGCAAGCGGTAATCTGGCCTTCAACGATTCAAGTACAAATCAAAACTCGTAGTTGGTTTGAGTTACAAAACCGCAAGCGGTAATCTGGCCTTCAACACAATGATTTGGATGGATATGGTGCGGCTGCTGCGTTACAAAACCGCAAGCGGTAATCAGGCTTCTCAACATACCCTTACTATAACACACCAACCAACATTTGACAAGCGCCACGCAAAATATACCCTGCACCATGCGCCTTATAAGGCTTCCGCCTATCACGCCAAACTTACAGAAGTAGAGGTGCGTGAGCTGGCTACAAAAAATAATTACGCAATATTCACAAAATTATTGACAATATCTTAGTTATCTGCTAAGATAAATCCATAAGATTTTGCACACCTGCCTGGAGCACGGTCACTGCAGCGTCACGAACGCCTTATGTATTATTGAGTAGTACATAAGGCGTTTTTTCTGAAGGGAGCTAAAGTAATGCAAACAACCGAAGCAAGTCAAAACACTGAAATCAAACAGGTCATACGCAGCCTTTGCATGATGAACAACAGATTTATGAACTTCATGCTTGATGACAACAAAAAAGCAGCACAGGTTTTCTTGCGCGTAATCCTGGGAGATGATAAAATTAAGGTAAGAAATGTCAGGATACAAAGCTTTATCCAAAATATCTACGGCCATTCTTCTCAACTTGATATCCTGGCACAGGATAGCGAGGGACGTTATTTTAACGTAGAGGTACAAAGAAGTGACGAAGGCGCTCCGGCAAGACGCGCCAGATTTTACAGCAGTATCCTTGATACACATTTCCTGCAGCCTGGTAAGCTCTACGAAGAGCTGCCGGATACTTACGTAATTTTTATTACAGAGAATGATGTCTTGCGCGATAATCTGCCGTTGTATAATATAAGACGCAGAATAGATGAAAATGCGAAATGCTTTGAGGATGGTTCGCATATCATTTATGTCAACAGCCAGCGTAGAGATGATACAGCATTAGGTAAACTGATGCAGGATTTATATTGCACAGATCCTAAGAATTTGCATTACCATGAATTTGCCGAGCGCATGGAGTTTTTGAAATACAGTAAGGAGGGCGAAGAAAAAATGACAGACGTAATTGAAGAATATGCTGCAAGAAAGGCAGAAGTAGTAGCTAAAGAAGCAGCTAAAGAAGCAGCAGAAGCAACTGCCAAAGAAAATAAAATTGAATTTGCCAAGGGACTCTTGGCTGATGGTATGAGCATTGAGTTTACCGTGCGTCACTCCAAGCTTTCGGAAGCAGAAGTACGTGAGCTTGCCTCCAAGCTGACAGCATAACAGTAAAATAGCATAAAGCTGCAAAAGGCGTTCTGCCCAACTTTGGTAGAACGCTTTTTTATATAAACGCTCTCCGCATTCTCCCTGATTTATGCTATAATAAACTACAAGTATGTTTGCAGGAGGTTGCCATGTTTGCTGTTAATGTTGCGATAAATTTACCGGTAAAAAATTTATTCCGTCAGTTTACCTACAGTGTGCCGGAAGCACTGCAGTTTATAGACAGCGGCTGGCGTGTAGTTGTTCCCTTCAGCGGCCAGAAGGTGGAAGGCTTTGTGGTAGAGTGTGTGCCGCTGCCTAGTGATGAAGTGCTGAGAAGTAAGCTGAAGCCGGTGGAGGCAGCTTTAGGCGATACGCCTTGGTTTGATGAGGAAATGCTGGCTACTGCTAAATGGATGGCAGATTATTATATGTGTTCGCTGGCAGAGGCGATGCGTCTTTTTGTGCCGGGGAAATCGAGCATTAAGCGGCGTGCCGTGCGTGATGCGCAGGGACGTTTGCTTTATTATGTTTATAATGAGCGTTTGCAGGAAAAAACAGTGCTGGCTTATCGCATCAATGCCACAGGCAGGAAGGCGCTGACCGAAGGAACGCTTGCCAAACGCGCCAAGGGGCAGCATGCTGCGTTGGGCATACTGGCGCAGGCAGCAGGAGCGCTGAGTGTGAGCGAGCTGGCGCAGCAGGGTGTGAGCTCCGCTGTGGCGCGCGCATTAGCGCAAAACGGTTTGGCGGACGCAGTGCAGAAGCGTGTGCTGCGCAACAGCTACAACACTGTGCAGGAGCGTGGCGAAAGCCTGCAGCTGACGGAGGAGCAGCAGGATGCTGCTGTTAAAATCAATCAGGCGATAGATGCGCAGCGTGCGCAGTCTTTTTTGCTGCAGGGTATTACCGGCAGCGGTAAGACAGAGGTTTATCTGCGCGCGGCGGCTCATGCTGTGGATGCAGGCTGGCAGGTGCTGATGCTGGTGCCGGAAATTGCGCTCACAGCACAGCTGGTGAAGCGCTTTCAGGCGTGGTTCGGCAGTGAAATTGCTGTGGCGCACAGTAAGCTTTCACAAAACGAAAGAGGCGATGTGTGGTACCGCATGCGCACAGGCAAGGCAAGGGTGCTGATTGGCGTGCGCAGTGCTGTGTTCGCTCCGTTTGAAAAGCTGGGACTGGTGATTGTCGACGAGGAGCACGAAGGCAGCTATAAGGAGGAGGACCATCGTCCGCATTATAATGCACGTGATGTTGCCCGCACCCGCTGCCGCCTGACCGGCGCAGCTTTGGTGCTTGGCAGTGCTACGCCGGATTTATGCACGTATTATAAGGCACTGCAGGGCGAGTGTACACATTTGCATCTTACGTCACGTCCGAATGGTGCCGCTTTGCCAAAAGTTGAAATCGTGGATATGCGTAAGGAGCTGGAGGCGCGCAATTTCAGCGTGCTGTCGCGCGCGCTGCAGCAGGCGTTGGTGATGACGGCGGCGGCTGGGGAGCAGGCGATTGTCCTCTTGAATCGTCGTGGCTATTCTACCTTTGTGATGTGCCGTGACTGCGGCCAGACGATTACCTGTCCGCATTGCGCCGTAGCAATGGTTTACCATAAGAAGAACGAGGATTTGCGCTGCCATTACTGCGGTAACACGATGCCGTTGCCGCAGGAATGCCCGAACTGCCATAGCCGCCGTATTAAGTATTTCGGCAGCGGTACGCAGAAGGCGGAAGAACAGCTGCAGCAGCTGCCGGAGGTGCGGGTTTTGCGCATGGACCAGGATTCGACTGTGGCGAAGTTTGCGCATGCCGATATCCTGCGGCGCTTTGCCGACGGTGCGGCCAATGTTTTGATAGGTACGCAGATGGTGGCGAAGGGACATGATATTCCCAATGTAACGCTGGTGGGAGTGCTGGCGGCGGACAGCACGCTGCATCTGCCGGATTACAGAGCGTCGGAGCGCGCCTTTTCGTTGCTGACGCAGGCAGCGGGACGTGCAGGACGCGGTGACAGGCCGGGACATGTAATATTCCAGACCTATGATCCGGATAACCCGATTCTGCAGCTGGCGGTGACGCAGGATTATGACACCTTTGCCAAGCGCGAGCTGCAGGAACGTAAGAACTATTTTTATCCGCCGTTCGCCCAGATGCTTAAGCTGCAGGTGGTGGACAAGGATGAGGGGGCAGGACTGGCATTGGCGCAGCAGGTTGTCTTTTATCTGCAGAGCTTGAAGCTGCAAGGAAAGCTGGAGGATTTGCTGATTGCAGGACCGTTTCCCTCGCTGGTGGCGAAAGCCTATGACCTGTATCGCTTCAATGTGCTGCTGAAGGCGCGGGATTTGAGGGAAACAAAGGAGGCGCTGCTGAACAGCGAATTTAAGGAAAAAGCAAATTTATACTTTAATGTTGATCCTGTAAGTGTAATTTAAAGTGATAAATGATTGTATAAAAACGGAGTTTGTGTTACAATATAGAAGATTTAACACTGCTAATGCCGGTAGAATGTTGCAAAAAATCTGCTAGTGTCAGCAAATTGATTAATGGGAGTAATTGTTTATGAGCATGCAGATGGAATTTATCAAGGTGCTGCCTTCACCGCAGGCCTTAATGGAGGATTATCCGGTAAGTAAGGCTTCTAAGCTGCTGAAGCTGCAGCGTGACGAGGCTATAAAGAATATTTTTACAGGCAAGGATGACCGCTTTTTGCTGGTCATCGGTCCTTGCTCCAGCGATAACGAGGACGCTGTGCTGGACTACGTTTATCGTCTGGCCAAGCTGCAGGAAAAGGTGCAGGATAAAATTTTTATCGTACCGCGCCTGTACACCAACAAGCCGCGTACTATCGGCGTAGGCTACAAGGGCATGCTGCATCAGCCTTCTCCCGAGGGTGAAGAGGATATGCTGGGCGGTATTATCGCTATCCGCAAAATGAATGTGCGCGTGGTAGAAGAAACCGGTCTTACCGGTGCGGAGGAAATTCTCTATCCCGAGGTTTTCCGCTATCTGTCCGATTTGCTGAGCTATGCCGCAGTTGGCGCGCGCTCCAGCGAGGACCAGCTCCACCGTATGATTGCCAGCGGCGTAGGCATTCCCGTTGGCATGAAGAATCCTACTAGCGGCGATTTGTCCGTTATGCTCAACAGCGTGGCAGCGGCACAGCATGAGCAGGAGTTCCTGTTCCGTGGCTGGGAGGTACGCACCAAGGGCAACCCGCTGGCGCATTCTATTTTGCGCGGTTATGTTGACCCCATCGGCAACAGCTTCCCCAACTACCATTATGAGGTGCTGAAAATCGTTATTGATATGTACGCAGAACGTCAGCTGCAGAATCCGGCAATTATTGTGGATACCAACCACGCCAACTCCGGCAAAAAATATCTGGAGCAAATCCGCATTGCGAAGGATATTGTGCATTCCCGTAAGCTGAACGTGGACATCAACAGAATCGTCAAGGGCCTGATGATTGAAAGCTATATCGAGGACGGTGCTCAGGGCGTGCATGACGGCGTTTACGGCAAATCTATTACCGACCCCTGCCTGGGCTGGGAAAAAACGGAAAGATTGCTGCTTGACCTGGCGGAAGAACTGTAAACTGATAAGTATGAGCTGCTGTAGCGAAGGCTGCAGCAGTTTTTTTGCATGCAAAAAAACCGCCTGCTTTAGCAGGCGGCCTCTAAATTTTCTTAGCTATTAAAATGTTTCCAGCAGCTTGTAGCCACGACCGATAAGGAAGGTGGCAGTTTCCGGCTCGTTGGTTTTGAAAACTACTACTGGTTTAACATTGTCGCGGTTAAAGGAAATGTAAAGGTAAGAAATGTCGATGTTGGCACCGTGAATAGCGGCAAGAATTCCGTCCAGATAACCCGGAGTATCGTTCATCTCGACGGCAATAACCTTGTCCTGACGGCATTGATAGCCTTCTGCCTTCAGCACCTCGATAGCAGTTTCTGCCTTGTCAACAATCAGGCGCACGATGCCGAATTCCGCACTGTCATTGGCCAGCATGGTGTAAATATTGATATTGGCTTTAGCGAGAATGGTAGTGATTTTGAACAAACCACCCTCGTTGTTTTCGGTGAATAAAGAAACCTGGTTCAGCATATGTAAAAATCCTCCCTAAATTATCATAATCATAAAGCATACTGTACAGTTGTTAGCTTTTGTTTGCTTGATAATAGATTATAGCACAAATTTCGGTGACAAGAAAGATGTTTTTGTAAAGTTATCCTAGTGTAATGCAAGCTATTGTGAATTGAATGAGGACAAAAATAATATTTATTTTTGTTTTGAAAGAAGCAAATAACAGGTTTTTGGGTTAAGGTTGATGCTTGCTAACCATTTTAATCTTTAGCGTAAATGTTTCAGTAGACTTCGGGTTGAAACGAATAAAGATTTCAAATTACTTGATTTTTCGTATGAAAGTGCTATAATAATTCTTGCAATATATGAACAAACATCAAAGTGTTTGCAAGAAGGCGGAGGTTGATAGTATGGGTATGAAGAAATTATTAGCAGTTTTATTCTCGGCTTTACTGCTTGTAGGCGTTGCAGGCTGCGGCGGCAACAATGCGCAACAGGGCGCGGTAACACAAAAGGTTATGAACGCTAAAACTAAGCAGGATTTTGAGCCTGTAACAGAGATTAAGGAAGGACGCAAAAACGTCTATGCCGTACTTAAGGTTATGAAGGGTAACTATTGGGAAGAAGTTATCCGTGGCATTAAAGACGGCGCAGCCAAGGCTGACGTTAACGTTTATGTCGGCGGCGTTATGAAGGACGGCGACTGGGAGTTGCAGCGCGATATGGTCAAAGAGCTTCCCGGTAAAAAAGCGGACGCAGTAATACTTGCTCCGGCGGACAGCTCCAATATGACGGCAAGTGCGAAAACACTGCGTGAGCAGAAGCTGCCGGTGTTTTTGGTTGATACTGCACTCAGCAGCAATGATTATGATGCAGCCTTCCTTACCAACAATCTCGAAGCCGGCGCCGAGGTTTGCCAGCAAATGGTAGAGCAGATGAAGGCTAACGGCGTGAAGGAATCCGAGGAGGCAACAGTTCTGGTACATGTCAGCACTTTGGCCAGCACTACGATTGCCGACCGCTTGAACAGTATTATGGCAAACTGGGGTAAATTTGCTCCTGCAAGCTGGAAAATCGAACATGATTATATTATTAACTACGGTGATGAAGCGGGCGCAGTTAAGCTAGTTACCGAAAAAATCAAAAACACTCATAATGTTAAAGGCATTATCGCCTGCAACAACGGCTCCACCAATGCAACTGTAGAGGCTGTAATGGCTGCAGGTCGCAAGGATGTTGCCGTTACCGGTTTTGACCTTGGCAAAAAGACTTTACTGGGCTTGGAGGACAAGAACTATAGTATTGCCGTTGCCGTACAGAATCAGTACAAAATGGGCTACGAGGCTGTGATGGCTGCCGCTGCTGCAGCAAAAGATGGCAGCAAGCCGGCACAGAAGCTGGTGAATACCGGTATCAGTATGGCAGATAAAAATAATTATAAAAAATAGATAACAAAAAAGCTTAAGAGCCTTCTGCTTCTGACGGGAAATCCGCCTGATCCAGAAGGCTTTTGCAGTATTTGCTTAAATATATGAGGAAGCCTGTGCAGAGAATTTGTTTTTTTCTGTAGTAATGTGTTATAATGAACTATTGGAATAGATACAAGGAGGAACCAAAATGGCTAAGTTAAAAATAGTGATTGCCGGCGCTCCGGTGCTGCGTGAGGTGGCTCAACCGGTAGAGCGTATAGATAAAAAATTGCAGCGTCTGCTGCGTGATATGGCAGAAACAATGTATGCGGCTGACGGCGTAGGCCTGGCAGCACCGCAGGTGGGTGTAAGCAAGCGCGTAGTAGTTATTGACGTAGGCGAAGGCCTGTACGAGCTGATTAACCCTGAGATTGTTAAACGTGAGGGCAAGGTGTTGGGAAGCGAAGGCTGTCTTTCCGTGCCTGATTATGAGGGCGAGGTAGAGCGCTCCGAATATGTGGAATGCGAATTCACCGACAAAACCGGTCAACGCATGCTGCTTTCCGCAAGTGGTCTTTTGGCTATCTGCATTCAGCATGAGCTGGACCATCTGGACGGCATTCTGTTCATCGACAAGGCAAAAACCATTTCGCCTAAGCAGAAGGAAAATCCCGAGGATGCTGTAAGATAAATCCTGAGCGGGATACGAAAAAAAGATATACGGAGGAAAACAATGCGTATAGTATTTATGGGAACACCGGATTTCGCAGTCGGCAGCCTGCAGGCGCTGTGCGAAAGCGGTAAGCATGAAATTCTTGCGGTAGTAACTCAACCGGACCGTCCGAAGGGACGCGGCAATAAGCTGCTGCAGACACCTGTTAAGGAATATGCGCTGGAGCAGGGCCTGACTGTTTACCAGCCGCAAAAGGTAAAAAACCCTGAATTTGTTGAGCTGTTGCACGAGCTGCAGCCGGAGCTGATTGTAGTAGCTGCCTTCGGCCAGTTCTTGAGCAAGGAAATTCTGGAGCTGCCGAAATACGGCTGCATCAACGTACACGCTTCGCTGCTGCCGAAATATCGCGGTGCGGCGCCGATTCAGTATGCCATCATCAAGGGCGAAAAGGAATCGGGTGTAACGATTATGCAGATGGATATCGGTATGGATACCGGTGCTATGCTGGACAAGGTAGTAGTGCCTATTGCAGAAAACACCACGATGGGCGAGCTGCATGACGCTCTGCGTGAGCAAGGTGCGACGCTGCTGCTGCAGGTTATCGACAAGATTGCGGCAGGTACTGCCGTTGCGGAACCGCAGGATAACGAGCAGGCTACCTATGCGACACTTCTCGACCGCAGCATGGAGCATATCGACTGGAGCAAAACGGCGCAGGAGGTACACAACCTTATCCGTGGCTTTAACCCTGCACCCAGCACCTTTACCAAGCTGCCGAACGGCAAGAGCCTGAAAATCTGGGGCAGCAAAATGACTGACAAAAGCAGCGCTGCTGCTGCCGGTACCGTTATCGAAACCGGCAAGCACAGCTTCTTTGTAGCTTGCGGTGAGGGCGTACTGGAAATCACCGAGGTACAGCCCGAATCCAAAAAACGTATGCCGGCGCAGGTTTTCCTGAACGGCCGCGGTGTACAGGAGGGCGACCTGCTTGCCTGAAGCAGGCTGTAAATTGAAGGAGTAATCTTTTAATGAACGAAGATAGTGTATTTAAGCCCAAAAAACGTATATTTATGGCTCTGACATCCATCAGCGCCGTATTAGGTGCGTTGATGTTTTATGTTGTCTGGAAGGTAACCTTTCCGGGGCTTTATGAAATCAGCCGGTTTTTGCCGATAGTCTTTGGTTTTTTTGGCGTACTTATAGTGTTGGCGATGCTCAGCGGCGTGCTGGGAATTGTTATGGCGCTGTTGGGAATACCGGTGCTCAAGATTTTGTATTTTTGGGCGTGGAAAGCGATTAATATTCTTTTCCCCTTTGCGGTAGTATTGGGACGCTTGTTTAACATTCCCCGTGACCGCATTGAGCAGTCCTTTATTGAGGTCAGCAACAATCTGGTGCTGCAGCATAAGGTGAAGGTGCCTGCCAACCGAATTATGATTTTAACACCGCATTGTATCCAGCTGGATACCTGCGTACATAAGATAACCCGTAACGTAGAGAACTGCCGTCAGTGCGGACGCTGCAGCGTAGGTGCTATGCTGGGGCTGGCGCACAAATATGGCTGCCATTTTGCCGTAGCTACCGGCGGTACGCTGGCAAGGCAGATGGTTAAGCAGGCAAGGCCGAAGGCTATTGTGGCCGTGGCCTGCGAGCGTGATCTGACCAGCGGCATTCAGGACGTGTTTCCGCTGCCAGTTCTGGGCGTTTTAAACGAGCGTCCCTTCGGTCCCTGCTTTAATACACGGGTAGATATCAATAAGCTTGAAGCAGCAATTTTAGCATTTATGGAAGATGATGAGGAAGAAACAAAGCATGCGGAAGGAACAAAAAGCAAATTATCCTGAAAGCGCCCGCGGAGCAGCGGCGCTTTTGGTGCGTATGGTGCTGGAGGACGGCGCTTATACGAATATCGCGCTGAACCAGTATCTGCGCGGCAGCAGATTGAGTGACCTTGACAGAAGGCTGGCAACAGAGCTGGTATACGGCACGGTGAAGGCTAGCGGTACGCTTGACTGGTATCTGGCTCAGTGCGTCAGCCGTCCGCTGGATAAGGTGGCCGGTGATATTCTGGCGATACTGCGCATCAGCACCTACCAGCTGCTGTATATGACACGCATTCCTGCGTCGGCGGCAGTAAACGAGGCTGTGAAGCTGGCACGCTCGGTGAGCCATGAGGGCAGCGCCAAGTTTGTCAACGGCGTTCTGCGCGGTCTGTTGCGCAAGCAGGAGGCAGGTGCGTTCGTCCTGCCCGATGCCGAAAAGCAGGATGCCGATTATCTGTCGCTGAAATATTACCATCCGCGCTGGCTGGTGAAGCGCTGGCTGGGACCGTGGGGACGCGGCGGCACCGAACGCCTGCTGGCGTTTGATAATACGGCTGCGCCGGTGTGCCTGCGTGTTAATACGCTGGTGACTACGCGCGACAAGCTGCTTGCTGATTTGGCGGAAATGGGCGCACAGGTGCGTGCTTCCGAATGGAGCCCCTACGGCATTGTGGCAGAGCATCTGCCGTCGCTGCATACACTTTTGGCAGCACTGCCGCAGCATTTTTATATTCAGGACGAAAGCTCCATGCTGGTAGCGCCGGTGTTGGCGCCGCAGCCCGGAATGCGCGTGCTGGATATGTGCAGCGCTCCCGGCGGCAAGGCAACGCACGTGGCACAGCTTATGCAGGATAAGGGCGAGGTTATCGCCTGCGATATCCACGAGCACAAGCTGGAGCTGATTGCCGAAAATGCTGCCCGTCTGGGTATGAAGAGCGTCAAAGCACTGCAGAACGATGCTCTGCAGCTGCGCAGCGAATGGCTAGGCGCGTTTGACAGAGTTTTGGTGGATGCACCCTGCTCCGGTCTGGGAGTGCTGCGCCGCCGTGCGGAAGCACGCTGGCGCAAGCAGCGCAAGGATTTGAAGCTGTTCCCGCCGCTGCAGCTGGCAATTTTAAAGAATGCCGCACAGTATGTGAAGGACGGCGGCACTCTGGTGTACAGCACCTGCACGATCGAGCAGAGTGAAAACCATTATCTGGTGGAAGAGTTTTTAACGCAGCATCCCGAATGGCAACGTGTGGAGTTTACGCATCCGCTGACGGGTGAGCAGGTACAGGAGCTGCAGCTTCTGCCGCAGAACGACGGCATTGACGGCTTTTATATCTGTAAGCTGATGAAAAAGCAGTAATATAGAGGTAAGAGAATGCAAGATATTTTTGCTTTACCAATAGAAGAATTACAAGAATTATTTGTGGCGGCAGGTCTGAAAAAGTTTCGCGCTAAGCAGGTATTTCAATGGCTGTACCAAAAGTCGGTCTTTGATTTTGTCGCTATGCACAACCTGAGCAAGGCCGATATAGCCGTGCTGCAAGAAAAATTTACCGTGCTGCCGCGCAGTCTGGAAATTTTGCGTGAGCAGAATTCCTCTGACGGCATGACGAGCAAGCTGCTTTTGGGCTTGCCGGACGACAATTCGGTAGAAACTGTTCTGATGCACCATGATTACGGCTACAGCGTGTGCGTTTCCAGCCAGGTCGGCTGCGATATGCACTGCGCCTTCTGCGCCAGCGGCCTGAAGGGCGCTGTACGCAACCTGACGGCTGCGGAAATCGTGGCGCAGGTTTACCTGTTCAACGAGCGCCTGCGTGAGCAGGGCGCGATGGTGAGCAGAGTGGTGGTTATGGGCAGCGGTGAACCGATGCTGAACTTTGACAGCGTTTTGCAAGCGCTGGATTTTCTGCACCGCGAGGACACCTGTAACATGAGCTACCGCAACATGACGCTTTCCACCTGCGGCATTATTCCGGGCATCAAGCGCCTGGAGGAGCAGGGCAAGCCGATTAATCTGGCAATTTCGCTGCATGCTGTCAAAAACGAGCTGCGTACGGCGCTGATGCCTGTCAACAAGGGTTATCCCTTCGTGGATGTGCTGACAGCTGCCGAAAGCTACAGCAAAGCCAGCGGCAGGCAGATAACATATGAATATATTCTGTTGAAGGGAAAAAATGACAGTTCGCAGGACGCGGAGCTTTTGAGCAATTACCTGCGCTATAAGCAGGCATCCGTTAATCTGATACCGGCCAACCCGGTACCGGAGCAGGGCTTTGAGCGTCCGTCCAAAGCGGCAGTAGAACGCTTTTTGCGCATCCTGCAGAAAAACAGGATTAACGCTACCGTTCGTAAGGAGATGGGCAAGGATATTGATGCAGCCTGCGGTCAGCTGCGGGCTAAATTTGCCAAGGAACAGGAGCAAAAATAATGCAGGTAATCAGCAGAACCCATGTGGGCCTGGTCAGAGAGAATAATGAAGATGCGCTGCTGGTACGCGAGCCCTCTCTTTTTGCCGTTGCCGACGGCATGGGAGGCTATGCGGCAGGTGAAATTGCCAGCAGGTCTACTATTAAAGCCTTTGAGGCTGCGACACACAGCCTGCGCCATGAGCAGGAGGAACAGAATATCCGTAAGGTTATGCTGGAGGCCTTTGACAAGGCCAATACGCACGTTTATAAAATGGCGGTGAGCAACGAAAGCTATTCCGGCATGGGAACGACGATGACGGCGCTTTATCTGCCGGGGGACGGGCACGGCTACTGCTGCCATGTAGGCGACAGCAGATTGTATCTGTTCCGTGACGACAAGCTGGAGCAGTTGACGCATGATCATACACTGGTAGCAGATTTAAAGGAACAGGGTAAAATCACGGACGAGGAAGCCTTTGTACATCCGCAGCGTAATATTTTGCTGCAAGCCCTGGGTGTCGAGGAAACGGTAAAGGCTGATTTCTTCAGCTTCCGTCTGCAGGAGGGTGACAGGCTGCTGCTGTGCAGCGACGGTCTGTCCGACATGCTGCGTGCAGCTGAAATCAGCCGGATTATCGGCTGTGCCGATCCGGAGCAGGCTGCGGACAAATTGCTGGAGCAGAGCCTGGACAACGGCGGACGCGATAACGTGTCCCTGATTCTGATTGATTTAACTACGCAGGAGGAGGAAAGCTGTAATGGATAAAAATGGCAAGACCATCTTGAACGGACGCTATGAGATTATTCGTCCGATTGGCTATGGCGGTATGGCCGAAGTCTTTTTGGCCCACGACCAGCTTTTGGATCGTAATGTAGCCGTGAAAATGCTGCGCGACCAGTTCCTCGAGGACAACGAGCTGCTGGAGCAGTTCCGCCGGGAGGCGAAATCCGCGGCGCGCCTGGTGCATCCGTATATCATCAATATCTATGATGTTGTGTCGGAGGGCAGCAATCAGTATATAGTTATGGAATATGTTGACGGTGTTACTCTGAAGGAGTATATGAAGGAGCACAAGCTGAGCCTTAATACTGTGCTGGAAATCGCTGTGCGCCTTGCCGATGCACTGCAGCATGCTCACAGCCATAACATTATTCACTGTGACATTAAGCCGCAGAATATTTTGATTGATAAAAATATGAATCCTAAAATCGCTGATTTCGGTATTGCCAAAATGGTTACGAACCAGACGATGGTTTATTCCAAATCGGTGATGGGGTCAGTGCATTATATTTCACCGGAGCAGGCCTGTGGCGGTAAGATTACTGCCAGCAGCGATGTCTATTCCTTGGGCATAGTGCTCTTCGAAATGCTTACGGGTGAGGTTCCATACGTCGGTACAACGGCTGTTTCTGTTGCTATGATGCATGTAGAAAAGCCTGTGCCGCAGCTGAAGGACTACATGGATAATGTTCCCGAGGGCATGCAGGAGATTATGAACAAGGCGCTGGCGAAGCGCTGTGAGGACAGATACGCTAACGCCGGACAGATGCGACGCGATTTGCTGAACCTAAAGATGAAGCTCTTCCCGTTCAGCAGCGAGGACTATCATCAGGAGCTGGGCGCGGTGAAGTCCAACGGCAATGTTGTCGATAGCCATGATGACGGTGCTACGGTGATTATGAAGCCGGTGCGCAGTGAGCTGCCGCCGAAGCAGGTAACTCCGGCTGTAACACAAGAGCCGGAAAAAATTCAGGAAAAGCAGGAAGCAATGCCTTCCGAAAAAGCAGGGGATGAAAAACCGGTGGTTAAGAAAAAGCTGAATTATACCAAACTGATAGTAATGATTACTGCTGCGGTAGTAGCAATTTCACTGGTAGCGCACTTTATCTTTAACCGCAATCTGGCGGAGATTGAGGTGCCTAATGTTACCAATATGACGGTAGTAGAAGCACAGAAGCTGCTGGAGGAAAAGCAGTTTAAGGTAGAGCTGGAGGAAAAATACGGCGATCCTGATAAGTTTAAGCCCGGTACTGTTATGGAGCAGTCTCCGAAGGCCGGCGAAAAACGTAAGCAGGGCAGCCTTATTATCCTGACCATCTGTAAGGGCGCGGAGCTGAAGGCAGTGCCTGATGTTACAGGCATGTCGCTGTCGAAGGCGGAGCAGCAGCTGGCGGATGCAGGCTTTAAGGTCGGCCAGGTGACGCGCAAGCATGTGGACGGCGGTAAAATCGGCGCTGTACTCAGCCAGTCGCCGAAGGGTCTGGACAAGGCTCCCAAAGGAACTGCCATCGATCTGGTAATTAACGAAGGCGATAAGCCGGTTCCAAATATTATCGGCAAATCCATTGACGAAGCTAAGGGCATGCTGGAGCAGGCAGGCCTGAAGCTTGGTGAAATCAAAAAGGTTCAGGATGCCAACGCTAAGAAGAATGTAGTTTTGGCCTGCAACCCGGGTGTAGGCAGTAACCTTAACGACGGCGCGGCAGTAGCAATTACCGTAGCTGCCGGCGGCGATAAGAAGAGCGCCTACGTTGACTTTGTCGTACCGAGCGGCAAGCCTGCCAACGTACGCATTGTGCTGACGGATGACAACGGCACGGCAACGCTGTACAGCGGTACACAAAACGGCAGCGTGCGTCTGCGTCAGAAGGTGGAATATGCAGGCAATGCCAAGGTTCAGTTTATATGTGACGGCAAGCTCATATCTGAAAGGAATCTGTAAACATGGCAGAGCTGCAGGGCAGAGTCCTGAAAAATTATAATGGCTATTATTACCTGAAGGTTGAGGGCGAAAGCGAGCCCTATACCTGCAAGGTAAAGGGGAAAATGAAGAAAAACCGTTTTTCGCTGGCAACAGGCGATATCGCCTGCTTTGAGGTAAGCAGCAGCGAAAAACGAGAGGGGATGATTACCGGCGTGCTGCCGCGCAGAAACTTTCTGCCGCGTCCCACGCTAGCTAATCTGGATTTGTTTGTGGCAGCCTTTGCCTGTGCTGCGCCGGATTTCAGCTTTCTGTTGGCAGATAAGCTGCTGGCGTTGGCGGAGCTGGCAAAAATTCCTGCGATATTGGTGCTCAATAAAGAGGATAACGCTCCTGCGGGCCTGATTGAGCAGGTGAAGGCTGTTTATGAGCCTATCGGCTACGAGGTTTATACTCTGTCGGCGCAGAACGGCACCGGCGTGGAGGCTCTGCGTGAGCGTCTGCGTGGTAAAATCTGCGCCTTTGGTGGACCTTCGGGCGTAGGCAAATCGTCTACCATCAACGCTATTGACAGCAGCGTTGACCTGCGCACGGGCGAGGTTAGCGAAAAAATTGGCCGCGGCAAGCATACTACACGCTATGCACAGCTGCTGCCGTTCGACGAAGGCTATATTGCGGACACTCCGGGCTTCGGAAATCTGCTGCTGGAGGGCTTGACATCTGAAATGGTGCTGGCCTCCTTCCGTGAGTTTGCCGATTATGAGGCAGGCTGCAGGTTCTGTCCCTGTACGCATACGCACGAGCCTGTCTGCGGTGTAAAGGATGCTGTGGCTGTAGGAAGAATTTCTGCCAGCCGTTATGAATCATATTTGACAATGTTAGCAGAGGTAAAACTGCTGCAAGAGAAAGAAGGAAGAAAATGATGATTAAAGTTGCTCCATCAATTTTATCTGCCGATTTTGCATATCTGGCGGACGAAATCAAAAAAATTGAAGCTGCCGGTGCCGACTGGGTACACATCGATGTTATGGACGGCCAGTTTGTACCTAACCTGACCTTCGGTGCTCCTGTAGTGAAAAAAATCCGTAAGGTAACCGACCTGTTTTTCGACTGCCATCTGATGGTAGAAAATCCGGAAAAATATATTGCCGACTTCAAGGCTGCCGGTGCCGACCAGATTGTTGTACACGTTGAAACCACCAAGCACCTGCACCGCTGCATCCAGCAGATTAAGGCTGAGGGCATGAAGGCCGGCGTTGCACTGAACCCTGCTACCAGCCTGAGTACGGTAGAAGAAATTCTGCCTTACGTTGATATGGTACTGCTGATGACCGTTAACCCCGGCTTCGGCGGCCAAAGCTTTATTGAAGGCGTAGTGCCGAAGATTGAGCGCTTGCATGCGATGATTAACGAGCGTGGCCTGAACGTGGATATTCAGGTTGACGGCGGCGTAAACGCCGAAACCTCCAAGCTGGTGAAGGCTGCCGGTGCCAACGTATTGGTAGCAGGCTCCTATGTTTACGGCGCTGAGGATACCGCTGCCGCTATTGCCAGTCTGAAATAGTATTCAGAGATTATTGAACAGTAAATAGCGTTCGTAGAATAAGAAAAACCGTCCTTTCCCGCTATCTGCAAAAATGCAGACAGGGAAGGACGGTTTTGTTTTGCTTTTTGTGTTATTTTTTTTCGCTATCGTTAGCTTTTTGCCAGATATACCACACTGCTAGCGAGCGCCAGGGACGCCAGCTTTCTGTTAGTGTATTGATTTTGCCGCGTTTGGGGATTTCGCTAAGATTGAGCATTTTCTGCAGCTCTTTTTTGAAGATAAAGTCGGCACTGGGAACAACGTCCGTGCGGCACAGAGCTAGCAGCAGAAACATTTCGATGGTCCATTGGCCGAGGCCGCGGATTTGCATCAGCTGTTTGGTAATCTGGCTGTCGGTCATATCATCGAACTTATCCATGGTTACGCTGCCGTTGATCACTGCTTCGGCAAAACTGCGCAGGTAATCTACCTTTTGCTTAACCAGACCGATGCTGAGCAGGTCCTCAGCGGAAGCAGCAAGCACTGCCTGCGGCGTAATGGGATTGCCGGTGAGGCCTTCGAGCTTTTTCATCAGCTGCTGGCTGACATCAGGCGGCAGCTGTTGGGCAATAATGCCGGTCAGTAATATAGTAAAATAAACCTCTTTAGATTTTGGTTTTAACGGACAGGGCGAATAACGGTCAACTAACGGGGCGAGCTCTGGAACGTTTTCACGCAGATAGCGGTCACCGACGGACCAATCTGGGGTTTGGCACATAAGCATCCTCCTTTTATTTACTTTATTACAATATTATAATACGAAAACGGCGGTTAGACAAACGAAAAAATGCGAAATAATAGCAATAAAAGCAGTTTTCTATGAACGAAGTCTTTCGGATTTGCTTTTTCTTTAAATCATGAAGAAAAATAAAAAACGGCGGCAACGCAGATTAATATTTGCACTTTTTTCTTCAAAGCTGTATAATTAATCTGATTGACAATCTATATTTGTAATTAAAATGTAAGGAGACGATGAAATGTCTGAAGTCAGAGTAAGATTTGCTCCCAGTCCTACTGGGTATTTACATATTGGTGGTGCGCGTACTGCGCTGTTTAACTGGCTGTTTGCCCGCAAAATGGGCGGTAAGCTGATTCTGCGTATCGAGGATACCGATATTGAACGTCTGAAAGAGGATTCCGTAAGCCAAATCCTTACCAGCCTGAAATGGTTGGGCATCAACTGGGATGAAGGCCCGGAGGCCGGCGGCGAATACGGTCCTTATTATCAGTCCGAGCGCTTTGATATTTACAAAAAATATGCTCAGCAGCTGCTGGACGAAGGCAAAGCATACTACTGCTTCTGCACTACCGAGGATCTGGCTGCACAACGCGAAAAACAACGCGCTGCTAAGCAACCGTTCCGTTATGCACGTACCTGCCGCGATATTCCGGCAGAGGAGGCTAAAGCACGTATCGATGCAGGCGAACCGTATTCCATTCGTATCAAGATTCCTGCCGAGGGCAGCATCACCGTTCATGACCTGATTCATGGCGAAGTTACCTTTAACATGGACCAGTTCGACGATTTCGTAATTGTAAAATCTAACGGTATTCCTACCTATAACTTCGCTGTTTGTGTCGATGACCATCTGATGGGCATGACTCACGTACTGCGTGCCGAGGAGCATCTTTCCAACACTCCGAAGCAGCTGCTGGTTTACGAAGCACTGGGCTGGGAGCCGCCTAAGTTCGGTCATATGCCGATGATTCTGGCTATGGACCGTTCCAAGCTGAGCAAACGCCACGGTGCAACCTCCGTTGAAGAATTCCGCAGCCAAGGCTACCTGCCGGAAGCTATCATCAACTATCTGACTCTGCTTGGCTGGGGCCCCGGCGATGAACGCGAAATCTTCACTCTGGAAGAAACCGTTAAGCTGTTTGAGCTGGAGCAGATGAGCAAGAAGGCTGCTATTTATGACACCAAAAAGCTCACCTGGATGAACGGCCAATATCTGTCCGAGCTGCCGCTGGAAAAAATTCTGCCGGATGCTAAGCCTTTCTTCGTGAAAGACGGCCTGGTAACCGAAGAATGGTTCAACGATGCTGCCAACGAAGCATACTTTGAAAAGCTTGTAGACGTTGTACGTGTACGCGTTAAAACTCTGCAGGAGGTTGCCGATGCTTCCACTTACTTCTTCAAGGATGTTGAAGAATATGATGAAAAGGGTGTAGCTAAGCACTTCAAGGCAGAAAATATTCCTGTTCTGGAGCAATGCATTGCAGCAATTAAGGCTGATGATGTATATGACCTGGCTTCTACCGAAGCAGCTTATAATAAGATTGCTGCCGACAACGGTCTGGCTCTGGGCAAGGTTATCCATCCGACTCGTCTGGCTCTGACCGGACGCACCGTAAGCCCCGGTATGTTTGACGTTATGGTTCTGTTGGGCAAGGAAAAAACCTTGGCACGTCTGGAAAAGGCTGTTGAGTTCATTAAAAGTTTATGATTGTAAAATAGCGATTGGCGGCTAGTTTTGGCGCGATTGCTTTAATTAAGCAGGAGGGCTTTCTTCCTGCTTAATTTTTACCAAGAGATTCAAGGCTTGGGCAATGTTTTTTGGAAAGGAGCTGCAGGCTATGAAAATCCTGTTGACGACATTATTGTGCTTATGTTTATCTCTGCCGGTATTGGCAGACCAGCAGACTACGGTGCTTACCGAACAGACCTCTGTCGGCAAGGCAACGGCAACGCTGCCTTATATCGACGGCAGTAATTCCGCTGAGCTGGAAAAACAGGCCAACGCATTGGTGCGCGATGCTGCAGCTAAGCTGGTCAAGGAGGTAGGCGGTCAGGGAAGTGTAACCTATAAGGTGATGCTGAACCGTCCGAGTCTGGTGAGCCTGCTGCTGGAGGCAGATAATGGCGGACGCAAGGCATATGCCGGACTGAATCTTGATCTGACAACCGGCAAGGAGTTCGAGGTTACGGATTTCTTTGTCGATAATGATAACGTAAAGGCAGCTTTGGGCAATTATGATAATGTGCTCTTTGGTGAAGAGGGCTTGTCTGTGCGCAGCAAGAAAAATGCTGCCTACAGCAGCTTTGTGCCCTACAGGGATGTAGTTACCTCTCTGCGCATCGGCGAAGCAGGACGCTTGCTGCAGCTGGCGAAAATTACCGATAAGGCTGCAGGCAAAACACTGCGTCTGCCTGCAAGCGGACTGATGGCGCTGAAGCTGGACAGCAATCCTTCCACCGGCTACGGCTGGCAATTTGCCTGCAGCTCGCCGGCAGTAAGCAAGGTAGGCAGCTCGTTTACCATTCCGCGTGGTGACGAGGAAAGAATGGGTGCGCCCGGCGTTGAAATTCTGGTGCTGGCAGTTACCAAGCCCGGTACCTACAATATCCGCATGGATTACAAGCGCTCTTGGGAAAAAATGAGTCTGCAGAGCTTTAACTTTACCGTTATCGCAGAATAAGCTAGAGGATGTGTTTATGGAAAAAGCATCAGTTTCTGTAAAAATATATAATAGTACCTATGCATTAACGACCTCTGCTTCCGAAGAACAGGTGCTGAAAATAGCAGCAGAGGTAGACAGAAGAATGCAGGAGCTGGCAGAAAGCAAAAAGCTGCTGCAGACAGATAAAATCGCCATCTGGACGGCGCTTGACCTGGCTGCAGACAGACTGGAGCTGCAGGAAAAATGCGTTGCTCTGAAACAGGAAATGCAGCAGCAATCCGTGGCAGCGGAGCAAAAAATGCAGGAAAAATGCGCTGCGATGGAGCAGGAACTGCAGCAAAAGTGCGCAGCAGCAGAGCAGAAAATGCAGGAAAAATATGCTGCGCTCGAGCAGGAAATGCAGCAAAGAAATGCTGTGCTGGCAGAAGAGCTGCAAAGCCTGCAGGCCAGATATGACAGACTGCTGGCAGCAGTGCGTGAAAGGTAGATAACATATGAAAAAGCAAACAATAGAACTGCTTGCTCCCGCAGGCAGTTGGGAAGCATTGGAGGCAGCGGTAAACGCCGGTGCCGATGCTGTATATATGGGCGGTAAAGCCTTTGGCGCACGTGCCTATGCCAGCAATTTTGATGAAGAGGAAATGGCTAAGGCGGTGTATTTTGCGCATATGCACCATGTGCGCCTGTATATTACCGTCAATACTTTGGTTGATGACAGCGAGCTGGAGGCTTTATCCGCTTACCTGCTGTTTTTGAATAACGTAGGCGTAGACGGACTCATTGTGCAGGATTTGGGCGTTATCCGCCTAGCGAAAAAAATTGTGCCGGAGCTGCCGTTGCATGCCAGCACGCAGATGAGCATTACCAACAGCAGCGGTGTAGACTTTGCTATGGGTGCAGGCATGGAGCGCAGCGTATTGGCGCGTGAGCTGAGCCTGAAGGAAATCGGCGCAGCCTGCAGCCGAGGCAATGAAATCGAAACCTTTATCCATGGCGCTTTGTGCGTATGCTACAGCGGTCAATGCCTGATGAGCAGTCTTATCGGCGGCCGCAGCGGCAACCGCGGACGCTGTGCCCAGCCTTGCCGTTTGCCGTATAAGCTGCTCAACGCGAAGGATGAGGATATGCTGCAGGGCAAGGATGCAGGCCAGTATCTGCTGAGCCCCAAAGATATGAATACCTTGAGCATTTTGCCGCAGCTGATTGACGCAGGCGTTGTGTCCTACAAAATCGAAGGACGCATGAAGCGCCCCGAATATGTTGCGGTAGTAGTAGATGCTTACCGCCGTGCGATTGACAGCTATCTTGCCGGTGACTACAACGTGCCGGAAGAAGATTTGGCGAATATCGAGCAAATCTTCAACCGTGACTTTACCACCGCTTATCTGGAGCGTCGTCCCGGACGCACGATGATGAGCGACCGCCGTCCTAACAATCGCGGTGTGCTTATCGGCCGTGTAGCGAAGCTGGATAAAAACCGCAATAAGGCAGTTATTAAGCTGGATAAGGAGCTGCATCTGGGCGACGGACTGGAATTCTGGGTAAGCGTCGGCGGACGTGTGGGCACCACCGTTACGGATATGCTGTGCGGCGGCAATAGTGTGCAGAGCGCTGCTCCCGGCCAGCAGGTAACGATTGATGTGCCTAACGGAGTACGTTTGAATGACCGCGTTTTCCGTACTCTCGACAGCAGACTGATGAGCTATGCGCAGCAGTTCTTCGGACCGGACGCTAAAAAACGCATTCCGGTGGATGCCGTTGTTACTGCACGCTTAGGCGAGCCTATGACCGTTACGCTGACGGATGATGAAGGTAATGTCGGCTACGGCGAAACCGATTTTATCGTAGAGGCAGCACGCAAGCGTGCGCTGGATGAAGCCGGTGTGCGCAAGCAGCTGGACCGCCTCGGTACGACAGAATATTTCCTGAACAGCCTGCTTTTTGAGCATGATGAAAATGTTATGGTGCCGATGAGCGAAATGAACGAAGCACGCCGTATGGCATGCGAGGCACTGGATGCAGCGCGTCTGAATGCCTTCGCACCGGCGCGCACAGCGGTGCACAGCTTCAGCGAGCAATTAGTGCCGCAGGCACATAAGGCTAAACAGCATGAATCCGTTCTGGTAGTGCATTGCGACAGCGTTGAGAAGGTCAATGCTGCGCTGCAGGCAGGTGCTGAACGCATTCTCTTTGGCGGTGACTGCTTCAATCATCAGCTGCCGTCCGAGGCGGATTATGCCAAGGCTGCCAAGCTGGTGCGCAAGGCAGGCCGTCAACTGGCCTTTGCTACTCCGCGTATCATCAAGGAAGCACAGCTGGCATATTTCGACAAGCTCTTCCAATTTTGGGAGGAGCTGCAGCCGGATTTTGTTTACGTCAACAACAACGGTCTGTGGCCATTGGCGAAGAAGCATGCTGCGCTCAATTTGGTAGCAGACATGTCTTTGAACATCTTCAACAGCCAGACACTGCAGTTCTGGCAGGAGCAAGGCGCTGCAGGCGCAGTGCTCAGCCCCGAGCTGACTATGGCGCAGGTAGAGCATCTTGTGAGCGTCAGCCCGCTGCCGTTGGAGTGCATGATTCAGGGACGTTTGGAAATGATGGTTTCCGAATACTGCGTAGGTGGCAGCTTCCTGGGTGCATTGGATAAGGGTGCCTGCAAGTTTAACTGTGCAGAGCTTTTGTTCCTTGGTGACCGCAAGGATGCACGCTTTCCGATTGTGACGGACCAGTTCTGCCGCATGCATATTCTGAATGCGCATGAGCTTTCGATGACTGCTAATGTGCAGCACATGGCGGAAGCAGGCGTGGCTGCGCTGAGAATTGACGGACGTGATTACGATGCGGCGCGTCTGGGCGAGCTTGTGGCGCTGTACCGCAAGATTATCGGCGGTGCGGTGGAGGCACCGGAAAATCTGCCGGGTACTACAAGAGGCCACTATTTCAGAGGCGTAATGTAAAAGCAAATGTCAGCTTGCTAAGCTGAGTAAATTGAATAAGCCAAGGCTCCTGTCAGCAATCGCCGGCAGGGGCCTTTTGTCGCATGTACAATTTGTTTGCCTAAGCATTTTTATATGCTTTATTATAAAAATCAGAGATAGTTTTCAGGCTATAGAAATCATATGCAACAGAAAAATTTGCCTGCATCTTTCCGTTCCTGCCCAATCTATGATATAATACTAAAGTTATAGAGAAAAACGACCATAAGGTCAGAAGATAAATTTTAGAGGAAAAGAGGAATGTGAAATGACAAATGGATTTGCAGCCTTAAAAGTTTGTGCCCACACCGTAGAGCAGCTTCAGAAAATGGGCATCAAAAAGCCGATGCCGGTACAGGAGCAGGCTATCCCGGCGCTGTTTGCCGGACGTGACGTAATCGCCCGTGCGCAGACAGGTACAGGCAAGACATTGGCGTTCTTGGTGCCGTTGGCGGAAAAAATCGATACTGCCAAAAGCTACGTGCAGGCTTTGGTAATTACGCCGACGCGTGAGCTGGCACAGCAGATTGCTACCGAAATGAAAAAAATCCTGGGCGAAAGTGATATCAAGGTGCTGGCTGTTACCGGCGGACGCGATTTCGAAACGCAAAAATATAAGCTGGAGGGACGCAGCCATGTGCTGATCGGTACTCCCGGACGCTTGCTGGACCACATCCGCAAGGGCAACACCGACCTTGGCGGCGTGCGCTATCTGGTACTGGACGAGGTTGACGAAATGCTGCAGCAGGGCTTTATGGATGAAGCGCTGGAGCTGATTGCTATGACTGCGCCGGAGCATCAGACGATGCTTTGTTCCGCAACTCTGTCGGAAGAAGTGCGCAAGCTGGGACGCAAGCTGACGAAAAACTGCGCGCTGATTGACATCAATCCTGACCAAGCTACCGTTGAGAAAATCAAGCAAATTTGCCTGAAAACAACCGACGAATACAAGAATAAGGCTGTGGCAGCGCTCATCGACCGCCTGAATCCTTATCTGATGATTGTTTTCTGCATGAGCAAGGAGCGCACCAAGGAGCTGGGTGACTGGCTGGGCATGCAGGGCTACAACGTTGACGTGCTGCATGGCGAAATGTCTCCCGCCAAGCGCAAAACTGTTATGAAGGCCTTCCGTGATGCTAAGATTCAGATTCTTGTTGCCAGCGATCTCGCTGCCCGCGGTTTAGATGTTGAGGGCGTAACCCATGTTGTGAACTACGATATTCCGCATGATGTTGACTGGTATGTTCACCGCATCGGCCGTACAGGACGTGCAGGCAATGAGGGCGAAGCAATTACGCTTTATACTGCCGACGAGGTTAAATGGCTGCGTAATATCGAAACCAAGCTGGGTATTATGATGGAGCGCCAAAATCTGGAGGGCGGTGTTGTGGCACGTCGCGTTGCTGTGGCTGCCAAAAAGAAAAAGCCCGCAGGACCTAAGCGCGGACGTAATTCCGTTGTTGACAAGCGCAAGGCTCCCAAAACCGGTAGCAACCGCCGTCAGGGTGCTAAAAAAGGCAAATAAGCCTGCTTAGAATTATTAATAAAAAATTATGGATGCTTCTCTTGCTTTACAGAGAGGCATCCATTTTTTTTCTTATGCCGCAGAAGAATGTAACTTATGAGCCTATGCGCATTTTTTCTCTTTTCAAGTATAGAAAAAATATGGTAAAATATAATGGAATAGGTATGCAATAAAAAGAGAACAGGAGGGCAGTATATGTTGACAATTCGTGAATATAAGCAGGCAACAACCCTGGAGGAGGCGTGGCAGCTGAACCAGAAGCGTCCTAACCGTGTGCTTGGCGGTATGCTGTGGATGCGCCTGAGCAAGGGCAATGTGCAGACAGCGATTGATTTGTCGGCTTTAGGCCTGGATACAATAGAGGAAACAGAAACGGAATTTCGCATCGGTGCGATGGTGAGCTTGCGCCAGTTGGAGCTGCATGCAGGCTTTACTGCTTACAGTGAGGGAGCAAATAAGGAGGCGCTGCGCCATATTGTAGGTGTGCAGTTCCGCAATCTTGCTACCGTAGGCGGCAGTGTGTTCGGACGCTTCGGCTTTTCGGATGTGCTGACTTTGCTTTTGGTTATGGACAGCTATGTGGAATTATACAAGGGCGGTATTGTGCCGTTGGCAGATTTTGTGAATATGCCGTATGACAGAGATATTCTGGTGCGCATTATTGTTAAAAAGACTGCGGCGCATTACAGCTATAAATCCGTGCGTATCAGCAAAACCGATTTTCCGGTGCTGACCTGCGCGGCGGCGCTGACGCAGGAAGGCGTGCAGGCAGCAGTGGGCGCACGCCCGGCGAAGGCTGCGCTGGTGAAGGATGCAGAGCAGCTCGCAACTTTGCCTATGACTGCCGAGAAGGCGCAGGCCTTTGCGGAATATGCTGCAGGCTTACTGCCGACGGAAACCAATCCGCGTGGCAGTGCTGCGTACCGTACACACCTGATTAAGGTGCTGACGGCAAGATGTTTAACGGAATTGGGAGGTAAGGCCTGATGGAGATAACCTTAACCTTAAATGGCAAAAAGCTGACCCGTATGGTGGAGGCTGATACAGTTTTACTCGATTTTCTGCGCAAGGAAGGCTGCTACAGCGTAAAGCGCGGCTGTGACACTACCAACTGCGGTTTGTGCACTGTATTTATGGATGATAAACCGGTGCTTTCCTGTGCTGTTCTGGCAGCGCGTGCCGCAGGCCACGGCATCGTGACGATGGAGGGAATGCAGCAGGAGGCAGCGGAATTCGGTGCCTTTATTGCAGACCAGGGCGCGGAGCAGTGCGGCTTCTGCAACCCCGGCATGATTATGAACGCGATTGCGCTGCTGCGTGAAAACAGCGAGCCTACGGAAGAAGAAATCAAGGAATTTCTGGCAGGCAACCTGTGCCGTTGCTCCGGCTATGAGGGACAGCTGCGCGGAATCCAGAATTTCATCGCCTGGAAAAAAGCTCAGGCGCAGGCATAAGGAGGGGAGCTGCAGATGAAAATAGTTAACCAATCCTACCGCAAAAAGGATGCTATGCAGCTGGTGACAGGCCAGCCTGTCTATACCGATGACCTGGTACCTAACGATTGCCTGCTTGTCAAGGTGCTGCGTTCTCCGCATGCGAATGCAATTATTGAAAGCATCAACACCGCTATTGCAGCCAAGGTGCCTGACATCGAAGCAATTTATACCTGGGAGGACGTGGACCAGGACGGCGAGCGCTGCACCTACGCAGGCCAGACCTATCCCGAACCGAGTCCCTATGACCGCCTGCTGCTGGACCGTCATGTACGCTTTGTGGGTGACATTGTAGCGATTGTTGCCGGTAAAACGGAAAAGGCTGTCGACAAGGCGCTGTCTTTGATTAAAGTAAAGTATCAGCTGCTTGATGCAGTGCTTGACTTCCGCACTGCGCTGGATAACCCTGTGCTCGTGCATCCGGAGGATACCTGGAAGGCGAACTGCCCGGTTGGTGCCGACAATAAGCGCAACCTGTGTGCCCACGAGGTTATCGAGGACGGCGAGGTTGATAAGATTCTGGCGGAATGCGATCTTGTTATCGACCAGACAACTCATACCAAGGCTGTACAGCAGGATATGATGGAGCCTTTCGTAACCTATTGCTCCATTGATACCTACGGCCGTTTGAATGTCCTCAGCTCTACGCAGATTGTTTTCCACTGCCGCCGCATTATTGCAAATGCGCTGCATATCCCCAAAACTATGGTACGCGTGGTTAAACCGCGTATCGGTGGCGGCTTCGGTGCTAAGCAGAGCTGCGTCAGCGAAATGTATCCGGCTTTTGTTACCTGGAAAACCAAAAAGCCGAGTAAGATGATATTCTCGCGTTATGAATGTCATATAGCTTCCAGCCCGCGCCACGAGATGGAGGTGCGCGTGCGTCTTGGTGCTACTAAAGAAGGCAAAATCCGCGCGATTGATTTATATACTCTTTCCAATACCGGTGCTTACGGCGAGCATGGTCCCACGACCGTCGGCCTTTCCGGTCACAAGTCTATTCCTCTGTACCGTACCGAGGCCTTCCGCTTCGGCTTTGACGTAGTTTACACCAACCTGCAGGCTGCAGGCGCTTACCGCGGTTATGGCGCTCCTCAGGGTATCTTTGCCGTAGAGTCCGCTGTGAACGAGCTGGCAGCACGCCTGAAGATGGATCCGATTAAGCTGCGTGAGATGAATATTACGCGTGAGGGCGATATTATGCCGGCTTATTATGGTGCGCCCAACACAAGCTGCGCGTTGGACCGCTGCCTGGAGCAGGTACGCGAGATGAGCGGCTGGGAGCAAAAGTTCCCGCTGCAGCAGCTGCCTGACGGCAAGGTACGCACAATGGGCGTGGCTATTGCAATGCAGGGAAGCTCCATTCCTTACTGCGACGTCGGCGGTGCTACCCTCAAAATTAACGACGAGGGACATTACACACTGCTGATCGGTGCTGCCGATATGGGCACCGGCTGCGATACCGTTCTGGCGCAGATGGCAGCAGAGGTTCTGGAATGTGATTACGATAACATTACCGTATTTGGTGCGGATACCGATGCTTCTCCCTATGATTCCGGTTCCTACGCATCCAGTACAACATATATTACCGGCAAGGCCGTAGAAATCTGCGCACAGCGTTTGCGCGGCAAGATTTGCCAATTAGGCGCACGTTTGCTGGAATGCGGCACGGACCAGGTTGTCTTTGACGGACGCGAGGTGCGTGATACCGTAAGCGACAAGGCTGTAAGCCTCTTTGATATCGCCACCGCTTCTATGGTGAATAACGATATCGCTTTGGAAGAAACAGTGGAGCAGAACAGTGTGCTGTCGCCGCCGCCGTTTATGGCCGGTGTGGCTGAGGTTGAAACCGACCTGCTGACAGGTGAGGCACAGGTTGTGAACTTCTACGCATCTGTTGACTGCGGTACTCCTGTTAACCCGCATCTGGCGAAGGTGCAGACCGAGGGTGGCATTATGCAGGGCATCGGCATGGCGCTGATGGAAAACGTAACCTACAGTCCCAAGGGACGTATTTACGAAAACTCCTTCATGCAGTACAAGGTTCCCTGCCGTGAGGATATCGGTCATATCTATGTTGACTTTGCCAGCAGCTATGAGGAAAGCGGTCCCTTCGGTGCAAAATCCGTGGGTGAGCTGGTAATCAACACTCCGGCTCCGGCTATTGCTGACGCAATTTATCAGGCAACCGGTAAGCGCTTCATGACGCTGCCGATTACCCCGGAAAAAGTTGCTATGGGCGTTGACGAAGAATAAGATTTTTATAAGCTGAAAACAAATGTGGTTGCAAGACCACATTTGTTTTGGCAGGCGTTATTCTCGGGTGAGAATGACGCGAGGGAATTGACCACATTTTGCTTCATTACCGAATTGAGCAATTAAAATATCGCAGAGTACAACCCTCAGTCAAAATCACTAGCGTGATTTTGCCAGCTCCCTGACGCTAAGACCCAGTTTGTCGCAAGCTTGCGCAGCAAGAAACTGTTGGTCGTGCTAATGTCGCCTTGCGACGGCAGGGAGCATATAAAAGTTCGAAGTAATCACTGGCTAAAATCTTAAAGATAGCCTATTATCTCTTCCCTGAAAGGGAAGGTGGATGCGAGCATAGCGAGCAGACGGAAGGGTTGGAATACGCTTGGCTCACGTTTAAAGCTAAAATCAGTTTACGTAATAAAAAAGGATTACCATCATGTATGACCAATACAATCGCAAAATAGATTATCTGCGCATCTCCCTTACCGACCGCTGCAATCTGCATTGCCGCTACTGTCAGCCGGAGATAAGCGAGCATGTGCCACATGATGAGATTTTGCGTTATGAGGAGCTTTTGCGTATTTGCCGCGCTGCGCTGCAGCTTGGCATCCGCAAATTCAAAATCACCGGCGGCGAGCCTTTGCTGCGCAAGGGCTGCAGTGATTTTATCGCCAGCCTGAAGCAAACGGAAGGCGTGGAGCAGGTAACGCTGACGACGAACGGCACACTGCTTTCGCAGCAGCTGCCAGCGCTTATTGCAGCGGGTGTAGACAGCATCAATGTGAGCCTTGATACGCTGGATGCAGCGTATTATACAGAGCTTACCGGCGGCAGCCTTGACAGCGTTCTGAAATCATTGCAGGAGCTGCAGTCTGCAGGGATTCCGTTTAAGCTGAACTGTGTGCCCTTAGCAGAAAATGGCCTGGCCGATATTATGCAGCTGTTGAAGTTGGCGCACAGCTATAATGCGCCGTTGCGCTTTATCGAGCTGATGCCGTTGGACTGCAACACTAATCTGCAAGGCCTAAGCGGCAGTGAAATTCGCAGTCTGTTGGAGCAGGCAGGCTTACAGCTGCAGCGTGACGCGCAGCGTTACGGCAACGGTCCCGCAAGTTATTGGCGCATCGGCGGCTATAAAATGCCGGTGGGCTTTATCGAACCGCTGCATAATAAATTCTGCGATGTCTGCAACAGGGTACGCCTTACCTCCGTGGGCATGCTGAAGCCCTGTCTTTACTGTAACGAGGGCATGAACCTCAAGCGCTTGCTGCGTGACGGCGCAAGTGATGCTGATTTGCTGCAGGCCATGCAGAAGATTATTTACGCCAAGCCTGCGGGACACAGCTTTGATGTAAAAGCAGCGCGCTTTAATATGAGCCAGATTGGCGGATAAATACAGGCTTTGAAGGAGCAGACAATGAGTGAATTTACACATTTTGACGCTGCGGGCAATGCTCTGATGGTGGATGTCAGCGATAAGGCTGACACTGCGAGGGTTGCCGTGGCGCAGGGAAAAATCTGCGTAAGCAGAGAAATATATGAAAAAATTGCTGCCGGCAGTATGGCCAAGGGTGATGTGCTGGGCGTAGCACGCGTCGCTGGAATTATGGCGGCCAAGCGCACCAGCGAGCTGATTCCGCTGTGCCATCTGCTGCAGCTGACGAAGTGCACGGTAGAATTTGAGCTGCTGGCGGAAAACGGCAGCTATGCCGTACAGGCGCAATGCCTGGTAAAAACTACGGGCAAGACAGGCGTGGAGATGGAGGCGCTGACAGGCGTGCAGATTGCCTTGCTGACAATTTACGATATGTGTAAGGCTGTTGACAAGGCGATGGTGATTACAGATGTGCATCTGCTGAGCAAAGCAGGCGGAAAGAGCGGTGATTTTGTATGGAAGCAAGCATAAAGGGTTTAATCAAGGCTGTTTGCATCAGCGAAAAGAAGGGTACAGAAAAGCATCCTGTTAAGGAGATTGTCCTCAAAGAAAATTTCGGCATCGAGGGTGATGCTCACGCCGGGAAATGGCACCGTCAGGTGAGTTTGCTGAGTGCGGAAAAGGTGGATAAGTTTAATGCACGCGGCGGTGATGCCGCTATCGGTGCTTTCGGTGAAAATGTTCTCGTAAGCGGTATAGACTTCAAAAAGCTGCCGGTAGGCAGCATTATGCGCAGCGGTGAAGTAGTGATGAAGCTGACGCAGATTGGCAAGGAATGCCACAGCCATTGCACGATTTATGCGCGTGTGGGCGACTGCATTATGCCGCGTGAGGGCGTTTTTGCTACGGTAGAGCATGGCGGCGTCCTGCGCAGCGGCATGGAGCTGGAGGTGACGCTGCCTGCTGTCGACGCACCCTTGCGTGCGGCGGTAATGACGCTTTCTGATAAGGGTGCAGCGGGTGAGCGTGTCGATACCAGCGGCCCGCGGGCAGCACAGCTGTTGGCGGAGGCAGGCTACGAAATTGTGGAGCAGGTTTTGCTTCCCGACGCTCAAAAGAAAATCGAACGCGAGCTGGTGCGTCTGGCGGACAGCAGACAGGTTGATCTGATTATCACCACAGGCGGCACGGGCCTCTCGCTGCGTGATGTCACACCGGAGGCAACAATGGCAGTGGCGACACGCAATGTGCCCGGTATTGCGGAGGCCATCCGTGCGGAATCACTCAAGATTACGCGGCGGGCAATGCTGAGCCGCGGCGTTAGTGTTGTACGCGGACAGACGCTGATTGTGAATCTGCCGGGCAGCACTAAGGCGGTGGAGGAAGCTTTGGCAATTGTTTTGCCCGAGCTGGAGCATGGACTGCGTATCTTAAAGGGCAGCGCCCATGACTGTGCGAGAAAATGAGCGCAATTGACTGGTCACCGCTATGGATTTCATTACACACTGCGGCAGCAACAATCACAATAGTTTTCTTTATCGGCGTAATTATTGCCTGGTGGGTGGAACGGTTGCAGAGCCAAAGCCTGAAGATTTTTGCGGATGCTGTAATAACGCTGCCGATGGTGCTGCCACCTACGGTAGCAGGCTTCTTTCTCTTATATTTCTTTGGCAACAACCGCTTTTTGGGCCAGCTTATCTATCAGCTGACAGGCATAAAAATAGCCTTCAGCTGGTTGGCAACCGTGCTGGCAGCAGCGGTAATTTCGCTGCCGCTCATGTACCGCAGTGCGCGCGGAGCCTTGTCGCAGGTTGATAAGGGCATGCTGGAGGCGGCGCGTTCGCTGGGCATGACGGAATGGCGCATTTTCTGGCGTATTCATCTGCCGAATGCACTGCCTGGTATTATTGCCGGCGGTCTGCTGGCCTTCGCCCGCGGTCTGGGTGAGTTCGGCGCCACGGCGATGATTGCCGGCAATATTGCAGGACGCACACGCACGCTGCCGCTCGCGGTTTATTCTGCCGTAGCGGCAGGCGATTGGGATGCCGCAGGCTGGTATGTGGCCGTAATTGTGGGCATCTGCCTATTAGTTGTTATCGGTCTTAATGTTTACTTATATAAAACAAAACAACAACAGGGGGATTAAAATGAAAAAACTCTTATGCTTAGTTTGGTCTTTAATGTTAGTTATCATGGTGGCAGGCTGCGGCGGCGGTGATAAACAGGCTGCTGCACCGCAGGCCGGCAAAACACTGCGTCTGGCTGCTGCTGCCAGCATGGAAAAGGCATTTACGCAAAAGCTCATTCCGCTGTATCAGCAAAAGCACCCGGAAATCAAAATCGAGGGCGTATATGATGCCAGCGGCAAGCTGCAGGCACAGATTGAAAGCGGTCTTGCAGCGGACGTATTTGTTTCTGCGGCCAACAAGCAGATGAACGCGCTGCGCGATAAGGGCTATATGGATAAAAGCACGGTAAAGCCGCTGCTGGAAAACAAGCTGGTGCTGATTGTGCCTAAAAACGGCAGCGAAATCAAAGGCTTTGAGGATTTCAGCAAGGCTAAGCATCCTGCAATCGGCGATCCTGCAAGCGTTCCTGCAGGCCAATATGCCAAGGAAGCGCTGACCAAGCTGGGTCAATGGGACGGTATTCAAGGCAAGGTAAGCCTTGGCACCAATGTAACACAGGTTTTGAACTGGGTTGCTGAAGGCAGTGCCGATGCAGGCCTTGTTTACGCTACCGATGCAGCACTCTTGAAGAATAAGGTAACTGTTGTTGCCGAAGCTCCGGCAGGCTCCTTAAAGAAGCCGGTAATTTATCCGATCGGCGTGCTGGCGAAGGCTCCGCAGGCTGAGGCTGCCAAGGATTTTGCTGCCTTCCTGCAGACAGAAGAGGCTATGAAGATTTTTGCCGCCTACGGCTTTGCGCAGGCTAAATAAGAGGTAGATAAGCATGAAATTAATTCGTACTGAGGATGCGGTCGGCAGTGTTCTCTGCCATGACCTGACACAGATTATCAAGGGCGTTACTAAGGATGCCGTGTTCCGCAAAGGACATGTGGTGCAGCCGGAGGATATTCCGGTGCTGCTTTCCATCGGCAAGGAGCATTTATATGTGTGGGAAGCTGATGAAAGTATGCTTCATGAAAATGATGCCGCACGCATTTTGTGCGACATCTGCAAAAACACTATGATGGATGAATCGCCTGTGAAAGAGGGCAAGATTGAGTTGGCCGCCGCTGCTGACGGTCTGTTCAAGGTGGACGGCGCGCGTCTGCGCCTGGTGAACAGCTTCGGACAGATGATGATTGCGACGCGTCACGGCAATACGCCGGTGAAAAAAGGTGACAAGCTCTGCGGTACACGCATCATTCCTCTGGTTATCGAAAAGGAAAAGATGCAGCGTGTGCGTGAGCTGTGCGGTGATGAACCGCTGCTGCAGCTTTTGCCGTATAAAATCAAAAAGGCTGCCGTGCTGGCGACCGGCAGCGAGGTTTTCCGCGGACGCATTAAGGATACCTTTACGCCTGTGCTGGAGGAAAAGCTGGCAGAGTTCAACGTGGAGGTAGTATATAAGCAGGTGCTGGATGACAAACCGGAGCAGATTACCGCTGCGATTAAAACTGCGATTGAGGAAAAGGGCGCGGAAATGGTGCTCTGCACCGGCGGCATGAGCGTTGACCCGGATGACCGCACACCGCTGGCAATCAAAAATACCGGCGCACGCATTGTTTCCTATGGCGCACCGGTGCTTCCGGGGGCAATGTTTTTGCTGTCCTACTACGGTGAAAAGCAGGTGCCTGTTCTGGGCTTGCCGGGATGCGTAATGTACGCTAAGCGTACGATTTTTGATCTGGTGCTGCCGCGTGTACTGGCCTGTGACCTTGTTACTGCCGACGAGCTGGCAGCTCTTGGTGAGGGTGGACTTTGCCTGAACTGTGCAGTGTGCACCTATCCTGCCTGCGGCTTTGGCAAGGGGTGGTAAAATGACCTACGCAGAGCCGCAACATTATCATGTGAAGGTGCGCGTTTATAACGAAAGCATTGATTTCGGCAAGGGCGTAGCGGAGCTTCTGCAGCGTATCGAGGCTACAGGCTCGCTGAGCGCTGCCTACAAGGCTATGGGAATGTCGGCTAGCAAGGCGTGGAAGATTCTGCGGCGTGCGGAGGCAGACCTGGGCTTTGCGCTGGTCAGCAGTACGGCAGGCGGCAAAAGCGGCGGCAGCAGTGTGCTGACGCCGGAGGGACGCCTGCTGCTCGAGCGGTATACAGCCTTTAATGCAGAGGTGCAGTCGGCGGCGGCGCAGGCCTTCGCCAAGTATTTCAAATAACATAAATCTTTGGGCAGTACGGGGAATTTTCACTGTACTGCCTTTGTTTATATAGTTTGTGTTTTCTTGACGCAGATTAGTAAAGAGGCTATAATATAAACATCTAGTAAATAGCAACAAGTATCAGATGTGGGAGCTATGCCGACTTCCTTCCGCTGTGTATAGGCGGATGATGAGCTTGCGATTTGCCGCAAAAAAATTGCAGCGTTATTTTTTTGAAAGAAGGTTTAAGTATGAGTATTTTTGCCGGAGCTATTGATTATTTTGTTAAGGGTGGTCCCTGTATGTGGCCGCTGCTGATGTGTTCCTTTGCCGCTATTGCTATTGGTGTGGAACGATATCTTTTCTATAAGAAGGCTATTTCCGGAGAAAAGTTCGCGAGCAGCTTCTGCCGCATGATGAATGACTTTAATCTGGTTGGCGCCAGTGAACTGGCAGAGCAGAGCAAGGGCGAGGCTGCTGCCATGGCTAAGGAAATTCTGGATATTAAGGGTGACCTCGGCCAGCGTCTGGAAACTATTGTCTATACCAAGGCTGACCGTATTATCGACAGTCTGGAAAAAAATATCAACTATCTGAGTGTTGTTATCGGTCTTTCGCCGATGCTCGGCCTGCTCGGTACTATTACCGGTATGATTTCTTCTTTCAACGCTTTGAACGAAAGAACCCAAAACCCGATGGCCGTTACTGCAGGTATTGGTGAAGCGCTGATTACTACCGTTTTCGGCCTGTGCATTGCCATTATGGGTATGTGTATCCATGCTTATCTTACAAGTAAAATCAAAACCGAAACTCTGAATATCAACGAAGTAGCGGATACGTTGGTTGATATTTTCAAAGCTAACGAGCAGAGCAAATGAGGGGCGGTGTCAGAAAATGCGCAGACGTCGTAAAAGAGTGATGAAGTCACCGGAAATCATGCTTAGTCCTATGATTGATATGATTTTCCTGCTGCTGGTATTTTTCATTGTCAGCACTATGTATATGAGCGAGGTCAAGACGATTCCTATCCGCCTGCCTGTTGCTCGGCATTCGGAGAATGTCAGCAAGAGTAACTTTAATGTAACGATTAAAAAGGATGGCAGCCTTTATCTTGATGAAAATAAAATCGAGATGGATATGCTGGTTCAGAATGCTGCGATTGAAAGCAAGCATGATTCCTCCTTCTCTGTTATTATCAGAGCAGAGGACGAAGCTCCATATAAAACTATTATCCAGCTGATGGATAAAATGAAGGGAGCAGGTGTCACACGCTTCGGTTTGGCTACGGATACAGGTGAGAGCAAATGAAGGATGAACAAAAGCGATTTGGCAAGGGCTTTGCCGTAGCTCTGGCTGTGCATCTTATTCTTGCCGCCGGCCTTGGCATTTTCGGCTACCGCTTTGTGCATACGCCTCCGGAAATTTTGGAGGTTTCTTTGGAGGGCGGCGGTGGCGGCGCTGAAGCTCAGGAGGAAGAAATCGAACAGGAGGAGCAGCAGGAAGAGCCTATCATCCAAAGCCTGGAGGATATTATTGACCAAAAGCTGAAGCCTAAGCCACAGAAGAAGATTGTTAAGAAAAAAGCAACTGCAGCCCCCGGGCCGAAGGCTCCTGCCGGTAATCCTGCTGGTAATGGTACAGGCACAGGTACGGGCAGCGGAACGGGCAGTGGTAATGGCAGCGGCAATGGTAACGGTAGTGGCAGTGGTAGTGGCAGCGGCGAAGGCCGCGGTGTGCCGGTCAAACCGCCCCGCCTGCTGCGTGAGGTTGCGCCTGTATATCCTGCGTCCGCACGCAACAGCGGTGCTACCGGTGTGGTAACGGTACGCATTCTGGTGGGTGCTGACGGCAGTGTAGAGGATGTAACGGTTGTCGGTTCCTCCGGCAACGGTGCTATGGATAACAGCGTTGTGACGGCGGTCAACAAATGGAGCTTCAGTCCGGCCAAGGATAAGTACGGCCAGAACGCACGCTGTCGCGTTACACGTGCGGTAAGCTTTAACTTAAGATAAAAATTATACGCAAATGCTTTTATGCAAAAAGCTGCCGTCTCCGTCTCAAACCGGAGGCTGGCAGCTTTAACTGTTTTAGCGGGAATATGATGATGTTTTTTTCATGCGGATTTTTTGTTTAGCTTACGCTGCTGCTGCAATAGAATAATCAAAAAGCTTTTTCAAAAAGAAAAAACACGGCTGATAAACACCGTGTTTTTCTTATGTGCTATGTCTCATGGAAGGAAAGTGAGATATAGCGAAATCAAAACAAAGAATTTTTAAGCAGATATCAAATCTACAATTGATATTATATACTAATAAGATAACTGTGTCTAATAATTAATAAGCATAACAGTTATTTTGCTTTGTTCAGATTTCTGTATTTAGTTACGAAGAGGGCGATGCGCTCCAGCGCTTTATGCAGGATTTCTTCGCTGTAAGCATAGGAGCAGCGGATATAGCCTTCGCCACCGGCACCGAAGATGTTGCCGGGGATTACGAGAACCTCCTGCTCCTCAAGCAGCTTTTCAACAAATTCCATGCTGGAAAGGCCGGTTTCCTTGATGCAGGGGAAAACATAGAAGGCGCCTTCGGGCTCATACAGCGGCAGTCCCATCTTGTGGAAGCCGTCAATCATAATCTGACGGCGGCGGCTGTATTCGGCAACCATATTGTCAACGTCCTGACGGCAGTATTTCAGTGCCGCAATCGCGCCGTACTGTGCCGTAACGTTGGGACAGAGCACAACATATTGATGCAGGATGTTCATAGCGTTGATGATTGCCGCCGGTGCCATGATATAGCCAAGACGCAGGCCGGTCATAGCGTAGGCCTTGGAGAAGCCGTTGAAAATGATGGTGCGGTCGCGGAATTCCGGGAAGGAGGTGAACATGGTGTGCGTTTTGCCGCCGTAGGTAAGATGAGCATAAAGCTCGTCGCTGATGACAATCAGGTCATGCTTCACAGCCCAGTCGCCGATAGCCTTAATCTGCTCCTTGCTCATAATAGCGCCGGTCGGGTTGTTGGGATAGCCAAGCATAATAGCCTTAGTCTTGGGCGTAACAGCCTTTTCCAAATCTTCGATAGTAGGCACAAAGCCGTTTTCCTGATAAGTTTCCACGGAAACAGGCTTGCCTCCTGCCAGAATAACGCAAGCCTTGTTGGCAACGTAGCAGGGCTCGGGCAGAATAATTTCGTCACCGGGATGCATAATGGTAGTAATAGTGGTGTACAGTGCTTCGCTGACACCGACGGTTACCATGATTTCGGTTTTCGGGTCGTATTTAACGCCGTAGTTTTTATGGATATCATCCGCAATTGCTTCGCGCAGCTCCAAAAGGCCGAGGGTAGGAGTGTAGCAGCTTTTGCCTTCGCAGATGCTGTTGATTTCGGCATCCTTGACAGCCTGCGGAATATCAAAATCGGGTTCGCCTACGCTGAGAGGTACGATGTTGGGGTTAGCGGCCATAATATCAAGAAACTTTGCCAGACCGGAGGGAGGCAGTGCTTTAATAAAGGGAGAAACAGCAGCATCAAAATTATAGGACATAAAAAATACCACCTTTCATAAAAAGCTTGTCGATAAAGCGCCCTTGTCCAAACTGACACTTTTTCCACAATCTCTATCTGTTTACTGTATTACTGTAGCAGATATTTTTGCGACTGACAAGGGAAAGAGCAGTGTATACATTTTACGTGGCAGATTTAGCATTTTTCTGTATAAAATTTAACATATAATAACTAGATATAGCGTAAGCTACTTGCAAGACTTGTCAACAGATGCTATAATAAGGATAGCCAAAATAAGTATGACTTGTGAAAGAGTGGGTTTAAAGCCCGCTCTTTCCGCTTATTACGATGTTTCTGACGCATTTGCGGCAGAGGCAGGTGTTGGCCGTAAGGTTAATACAGAAAGAAAAACTTAATATGGAGGTGAAAATGATGCAGGCAAAAGAAGTTGAAGCACTGATTACCGCAATGGTAGAACCCCTTCTGCAGGATACCGGGCTTACTCTGGTTGATGTAGAATATGTGCGTGAAAAGGACTGGTACCTACGGATTTTTCTCGATAAGCCTGGTGGAGTTGAAATTGATGACTGCCAGATGGTGAGCGAAAAGCTGACGGAGATTCTTGATGCAGAGGATCCTATTCCCGACAAATACTTTTTGGAGGTTTCTTCTCCGGGCATTGACCGTCCGCTGAAGAAGGACAAGGACTTTGAAGCTGCCTACGGCACCAAGGTTGATATTATGTTCTATACTCCGTGGGAGGGAATGAAAAATCTGACCGGCATTCTGGTAGCACATGATGACGAAGCTGTACAGGTTAAAAAGATTATTAAAGGTAAGGAATTCAAAAATCCTGACCGCATTGAACGTAGGCTGATTGCGAATATCAGACCGCATATAGACTTTTAATTTAAGAAATAGGAGGCTTATTAAGTGAACGCAGATTTTATCTCAGCAATCCAGGAATTAGGAAAGGAAAAGGGTATTGACCCCGAGCTTTTGTTCCAGGCTGTTGATGACGCTTTGGTTGCCGCTTACAAAAAGAACACCGGCACAAACCAGAATGTCCGTGTTGAAATGAATAAAGAAACCGGTGAAATCCATGTATATGCTCAGCGCACTGTAGTTGATGGTGAGGCTGACGGCATTAACGAAATTACTTTGGAGGATGCTCAGGCAATCAACCCGCAGTATCTTGCAGGCGACATCGTAGAGGTTGAGGTTACACCGAAAAACTTTGGCCGTATTGCTGCCCAAAACGCTAAGCAGTTTGTTGTACAGCGTATCCGTGAGGCAGAGCGCGGACAGGTATATGAACGCTTCCAAAGCCGTGCCAACGATATCGTTACCGGTATTATCGAGCGCATGGAAAACCAAAACGTTTATATCGATTTGGGCAAGGTTGAAGCTGTGCTGACTCCGAACGAGCAGATTCCCGGCGAAATTTACCAATACCATGAGCGTATGAAAACCTATATTGTTGAGGTTAAGCGCACCAACAAGGGACCGCAGATTATGGTTTCCCGTACTCATCCCGGCCTGCTGAAGCGCCTGTTTGAGCTGGAGGTTCCGGAAATCCATGACGGCGTTGTTGAAATCAAATCCGTTGCCCGCGAGCCCGGTATGCGCTCCAAAATTTCCGTATATACCGCTGACAGCAATGTTGATCCGGTAGGTGCCTGCGTAGGCCATAAGGGCATGCGTGTGCAGACTATCGTTAACGAGCTGCGCGGTGAAAAGATTGATATTGTAAAATACAGTGAAGATCCGGCACAATATGTTGCCAATGCTCTGAGCCCGGCAAAGGTTGTTAAGACAACCGTTAACGAAGCAGACAAAATCTGCCGCGTTGTCGTACCGGATTACCAGCTGTCCCTGGCTATCGGCAAGGAAGGCCAAAATGCCCGCCTGGCTGCTAAGCTGACCGGCTGGAAAATTGATATTAAGAGCGAAACTCAGGCTGCCGAAGAGGCTGCTGCTGAGCCTGCTCCCGTGGAAGAAGCATGATGAAGGTAAAAAAAATTCCGCAGCGTAAATGCTTAGGCTGCAATGAAATGAAGGATAAAAAGGCTCTGCTGCGCGTTGTACGTTCACCTGAGGGCGAGGTCAGCCTTGACCTCACCGGCAAGAAGAACGGACGCGGCGCATATGTCTGCCCCGATAAGGAATGCATTACCAAGGCAGTAAAGGAAAAACGTCTGGAGCGCGCTTTGGAAAAGCCTATCGGTGATGATGTGCTCAAGCAGCTGCTGGAGGATTTCGAACATGGCAGGCAATAATGTTGCTTTTGCTTTAGGGTTGGCGCAAAAGGCAGGCAAAACCGCTTCCGGCGATACAGCTGTGCGTGCTGCCTTAAAAAGCGGCAAGGTCAAGGTACTTGTTTTGGCACAAGATGCTGCCCCTAATTCAAAAAAGGAAATTTATTTCCTGGCAGAGATGGCAGGCGTGCAGGTCATTGAGCTGTTGACGCGCAATGAGCTGGGCTATGCAATCGGCAAAGGACCTAGAATAGCTGTGGCTGTTACCGATGCGAATTTTGCCAACATGCTGCTGAAAAAATAATGATTTAAATCACAGTTGTCTGCGCAGCTTGCGCGAGCTCCGCAGATGAATCTGCTTCTTATTATCTGGTCTGGAGGTGGATGAATGGGTAATAAAAGAATATATGAGGTTGCCAAGGATTATGGCAAACCGGTAAATGAGGTCATTGACCTACTGAAGAAAAATAATATCGAAAAAACTAATTTTAGTGCAGCTGATGACAAGGCTATGTCTGTTATCCGTAAAGCATACGATAAAAAACCAGAACCGCCAAAACCGGCGAAGACGGAAAAACGTGATGTCAGCAAACCGGCTGCTCCTGCGCGTTCGCAGGATACAGCTAAAAGAAACGATAACAATATGAATAGGAATAACGGACAGAGGAATATGCAACAAAATCAACGCAACAACAACGCTCAACAAGGGCGTAATGAAAATCGTCAGGGTGGCCGCAACGAAGGCCGTCCGCAGCAAAACCGCGGTGGCCAGCAGGGCAACCGTCAAGGTGGCCGTAACGAAGGTCGTCCGCAAAATCGCAATGGCCAGCAGGGTGCTCAGGGCAACCGTCAGGGTAACCGCAACGGCCAACAACGCCAGGGCGGTATCTTTGTAGGTCCTAAGAGCCAGCAGGGCCCGAGCGTACACGGTGAAAGCCGTGCACAGGTTAGCGGTGGCCGCAGCGGCGGTCGCAGCGAAGGCGGTCGCGATAACCGTCAGGGCGGTCGCAACGCAGGCAAGAGCCGTAAGGACAACAAGCCGCAGATTAAGGGCAGCTACGCTACCCGCGAAAGCCGTCCGAACCGCAGCGCCGGCCATCAGATGCCGGTAAACCGCGGCGGCAAGAAGCCCGCACCGAAGCAACAACAGGCTCCGGTAGAAATTGTTCGTCCGACCTACGTTGAAATCGGCGAATCTATCAATGTACAGGAATTTTCCAAGCTCATTAAGCGTGAGGTTAATGAAGTAATCAAGGCTTTGTTCATGCTGGGCGTAATGGTTACCATCAACCAGGATATCGATTTCGATACCGCACAGCTTATCGGCGACAACTTCGGCGTAGAGGTTGGACAGAAGGCTCCGGAAGAGGATCCGACCGAGATTCCCGAGGTTGACGATCCGCCTGAAAAACGCGTTCCGCGTCCGCCGGTTATTACCGTTATGGGCCACGTTGACCATGGTAAAACCTCCTTGCTGGACGCTATCCGCAAAACCAACGTTACTTCCCGCGAGGCCGGCGGTATTACCCAGCACATCGGTGCTTATAAGGTAAACTACCAGGGCAAGCAGATTGTATTCCTGGATACCCCGGGTCATGAGGCTTTCACAGCTATGCGTGCCCGCGGCGCACAGGTAACCGACGTTGCAATTCTGGTTGTAGCAGCAGATGACGGTGTAATGCCGCAGACCATCGAGGCTATCAACCATGCTAAGGCTGCAAAGGTACCTATCATTGTAGCTATCAATAAAATCGACCGTCCGGGCGCAAATCCGGATCACGTTAAACAACAGCTGGCAGAGCATGAGCTCATTCCTGAGGATTGGGGCGGCGACACCATTATGGTTCCTGTTTCCGCACATCAGAAAACCGGTATCAGCGACCTGCTCGAAATGATTCTGCTGGTTGCTGAAATGCAGGAGCTGAAGGCTAACCCGAACCTGCCTGCTCACGGCACCATCATCGAGGCACAGCTGGATAAGGGTCGCGGCCCGGTTGCTACCGTACTGGTACAACGCGGTACTCTGCATATCGGTGATACCATTATTGCCGGCACCTCCTATGGTAAGGTTCGTGCAATGATTAATGACCGTGGCGAAAAAGTTAAGAAGGCTCTGCCTTCTACCCCTGTAGAGGTACTGGGCCTGAACGATGTACCGGCTGCCGGCGATATTCTGGACAGCACCGATGAAAAGACTGCCCGCGGCGTTGCCGAAAAACGTATCGCCAAGAAGAAGGAAGAGGAAATCAAGCTGAACTCCAAGGTTTCTCTGGATGACCTGTTCCAACGCATTAAAGAAGGCGAAATCAAAGAGCTGAACATCGTTGTTAAGGCTGACGTTCAGGGTACCATCGAAGCATTGAAGGCATCCCTGGAAAAAATCAAAAACGATGAGGTTAAGGTTGCCGTTGTCCATGCAGGCGTAGGCGCTATCACCGAATCCGACGTAATGCTGGCATCCGCTGCCAACGCTCTGATTATCGGCTTTAACGTTCGTCCTGACGCTAACGCGCGTAAGGCTGCCGAAACCGAGAAGGTTGACGTACGCACCTACCGTGTAATTTACGACGCAATCAACGACGTTGAGGCTGCTATCAAGGGTATGCTTGCTCCTAAGTTCAAGGAGGTTATCCAAGGCCGCGTAGAAATCCGTCAGCTGATTACTATTTCCAAGCTGAAGATTGCTGGCTGCTATGTAGTTGAAGGTAAGGTTACCAACAGCTCCAAGGTTCGTGTTGTCCGTGACGGCATCGTAGTTCACGAGGGCGTTATCGAATCTCTGCGCCGCTTCAAGGACGATGTGAAGGAAGTTGCCCAAGGCTTTGAATGTGGTATTACTTTAGAGAAATTCAGCGACCTTAAAGAGGGCGATATCTTTGAAGTATACGACATGGAAGAAATCGCAGTAGAATAGTCTGCCGCATAAGGCACATTGCGCAGGAATGCCGGCCGTATACGCCGCATTCCCCGCAGCTGTTGCCTGTACGTCAGTCTGTATCTATATATAGAGGAAAAGAAAATGGCAAGACTTAGAGTAGAAAAAGTACAGGAGGCCATCAAGCACGAAATCAGCAAAATGCTGCTGCATGATGTCAAGGATCCGCGCATTCAGTTTGTTACCGTAACAGGCGTGGAGCTGACAGATGACATGAGCTATGCAAAGATTTTCATCAGCATGTATGGTCCCAAGGATAAACAGGATGAAACCTGGAAGGCTCTGAACAAGGCATTAGGCTTTATGCGTACGGAAATTGCCAAACGCATCCGCCTGCGCTTTGCACCGACCCTGATTCTGCAGAAGGATACCTCCGCAGAATACAGTGCGCATATTCAGAGCATCTTAGATAAGATTAAGCAGGAAGAAAAGCCTGCAGCCGAGGAAGCAGAGCATGAGTAAGGAGCTTAGCCTGCAGGAAACAGGCGCTATGCTGCTGGCGGCAGAAAAAATCGTGCTGTGTACTCATGTAAGCCCGGATGGTGACACCTTGGGCTCCACTTTGGGACTGGCGCGCTTTTTGTTGGCACAGGGCAAGCAGGTTACTGTTTTCTGTGATGACGTTATCAACAAAAGCTTTAGCTTTTTTCCCGGTATTGAATTGTGTGAACGCCCGGTAGAGGGCAGCAAGCTGCAGACGGATTTGCTGGTAGTTATTGATGCCAGCTCCTTTGACCGTATTGGTCTGGTGTCCGAGGTTGTGGAAGCAAAAAAACTGCTGAACATCGACCACCACATTTCCAACGAACGCTTTGCCGAATATCTCTACTTGGATGCCAAGGCAGCAGCCGTGGGCGAGGTAATGTGTGATCTGTTCATGGCTATGCAATGGCCCTTTGATAAGGAAATTGCTACCTGCTTTTACACAGCAATCAGCACAGACTGCGGCTCGTTCCGCTATGCCAACACTACGCCGAAAACTATGCGTAATGCTGCCAAGCTGCTGGAATATGGCGTGCAGCCTAACGAAATCAGCGATGCACTGGACGTGCGCTCCCGTGATACGGTAGAGATGCTGGCTAAGGTACTGCCTTCGCTGACCTTCGCTTATGAAGGCAAAATTGCTTATATCACAATTACCAACGATTTATATGACAAGGATGTCCAGACCGACAGCTTTGTGTCCTACCCGCGCTATATTGAGGGCGTTGACGTAGCTATTATGTTCAAGGCCGTTGAGCCGGCGGTAACGCGCGTGAGCATGCGCTCCAAGAGCGTTGACGTATCCGCTGTGGCTGTAGCCTTTGGCGGCGGCGGTCATCTGCGGGCAGCAGGCTGTACGATTTATGCACCGGTAGAGGAGGCTCGCACTCAGCTGCTGGAGGCATTGGGCAAATTGGTTTAATATGGACGCAATTTTTAATGTATTAAAACCACCACAGATGACATCGCATGATGTTATCGGCTTTTTGCGGCGCGTGCTTAACACAAAGAAAATCGGACATGGGGGAACTCTTGACCCTGACGCGGCAGGAGTTCTTCCTGTTTTTGCGGGCAGTGCAACTCGTCTGCTGGAATTTGCTGTAGAAGGCCGCAAGGAATATATTGCCGAATTTACGCTGGGAGCGCAGACAGTTACCGGCGATGACAGCGGTGAGGTTGTCAAAACGATGCCTGTGCCTGCATTCGGCAAACAGGAGCTGGAAGCGGTGCTGGCGCAATTTACCGGCAAGCAAATGCAGCTTCCGCCGATGTATTCGGCTATCAAAATCAACGGCAAAAAGCTCTATCAGCTGGCACGTCAGGGCGTAGAGGTGGAACGCACCGCACGTCCGATTGAGGTCTATAAGCTGGAGCTTCTGCATTATACGGAAAACAGCTTTACCGTGCGCGTGGCCTGCTCCAAGGGCACCTATATCCGCGTTCTAGGCGAGGACCTGGCGACGGCGCTGGGAACCTGCGGTACGATGAGCTTTTTGCTGCGCACGCAGGTGGGAGCCTACACGATTGACAAGGCCTGCACGCTGCAGGAAATTGCGGAGAATCCCGAAGCCTGTGCCGCAGAGCCGCTGACTGCCGTTGCCGAGCTGCCCAAGCTCAAGGTAAACGCGCGTCAGGCGGCACGCATCACCAACGGTGTGCGCACCACGGTGGCGCAGACTGCCGACGGCAGATACGTTCTGCTGGGGCCGGGGGATGAATTCTTAGGCATCATCCGCTGTGAGCAGGAGCGCCTGCAGGCAGAAAAAATCTTAGAGCATTACCCGATGCCAGAGGAATAAGCATGGAGATTATTACTTCTTTAGAACAACTGCATAAATTTTCCGCTCCCTGTGTGGTAGCATTGGGTACCTTTGACGGTTTACATCGCGGTCATCTTGATGTAATTGAAACCGCAAGGGATAAGGCGCATGAATGTAATTCGCAGCTGGCGGTATTTACCTTCAGCAACCATCCCTTTGAATGGATTCGTCCGGGCATGGTGCCGCCGGCGCTGATAACAGGCGCGCAAAAGCAGGAGCTTTTGCAGCAGCTTGGCGTGGATGTGCTGGTGGACATTCCCTTTAATCAGCAGGTTGCGGACCTTTCGCCGCAGGAGTTTTTGCAGCGACTGCAGCAGCTTGACTACAGCTGTCTGGTAGTCGGTGCCAACTTTACCTACGGCTGCCGCGGACAGGGAACTGTCTATACGCTGGCTGCTTCTGCCAAGGCCATGGGCTTTGAGCTGATTGTACGTGAGCTGGTAAGCGAGGGTGCAACCATTATCAGCAGCACTGCTATCCGTCAACTGATTGCCGCAGGCAAGGTAGCAAAGGCCGCCGACATGTTGGGGCGCAGCTACAGCATCAGCGGCACGGTGGCGCACGGCAACGAGCGCGGTCGCTTACTGGGATATCCTACGGCCAACATTGAGCTGGAGGATGCTCATGTTGCGGTTCCTCTGGGTGGAGTGTATGCTGTGCGGGTAATTGTCAACGGCAAAAGCTATCACGGCATGGCCAATATAGGTTACAATCCTACCTTTGGCGATGTAGCCAAACCGCGTCTGGAAACGAATATCTTTGATTTTACCGGGGACCTGTACGGTAAGCAGCTCACGGTGCAGTTTGCGCAGCGCACTCGCGGCGAAGTAAAATTTGCCGGCATTGAGCAGCTGAAGCAGCAGCTGGCGCAGGATAAAAACGACTGTGAAGCGGCATTGCGGTAAATCAAAGCTGTTTTTATAAAAAACTTTACAAAATACTTGCTATCTGGTGGCAAGATATGGTATACTATCATAGTATTTGAACCAAGGCCTGGCAGTTCGATTCTCCAACGGCTGCTACGCTTATGGCAATTTGAAATTTTAGGAGGAAACAAACAATGTTAACTAGCGAAGCTAAACAAGCAGTAATTCTGGCAAACGCACGTCATGAAGGTGACACCGGTTCTTCTGAGGTACAAATCGCAGTTCTGACCGAACGCATCAAATATTTGACCGAGCATCTGAAAGAGCACAAAAAAGATCATCATTCCCGTCGTGGCCTGCTGAAACTGGTAGGTAAACGTCGTGGCCTGCTGAACTACCTGGCTAGCAAAGACATCGAGCGCTATCGTGCAATCATTGCTAAACTGGGTATTCGTAAATAATCCGGTTTATGCTGAAAAGTCCGTCCGTAAGGGCGGGCTTTTTTTATGCCTGCGTTTGGGTTAAAGATAAGCAGCTTGTGCAATAGTATTAAAAATAATTAACACTAACGCGAAAATCGCTTATAGTGTTAAAATAAATTAATACTATCGACAAAATGTGCGATAGTGTTAAAAATAATTAACACTGTTGCGGGTGGTGGTAGGTTGTGTTAGAATATAATAAAGGAGAATGTGCTTACAAAGCAGAAAGGAGTAGGATTATGGTTATCAGAACACAGTATCTGGAACGTTTGCGCCCGTTTTATGATTCGGAGCTGGTAAAGGTTATTACCGGCATCAGACGTTGCGGTAAATCTACTATTTTGCGTCAGGTTATTGCTGAAATAAAGGAAAATGGTATCGAGGATTCGCATATCGTTTACATAAATTTTGAAGATTACAAGTATCATAAGCTGACAGATGCAGATGCTTTTTATGAATATGTTGAGCAAAAAATTATTGATGAAAGTAAATATTATCTGTTTTTCGACGAAATTTAAAATGTAAATAATTTTGAGCTTGTGGTAAATTCTTTTCGGGCAACGCATAATGTGAGTATTTTTATTACCGGTTCTAATTCCAAACTGCTTTCGGGAGAATTAGCTACGCATTTAAGTGGCAGGACTGTATCTTTGCGCGTATTGCCGTTCAATTTTATGGAGTTCTGTCAATACAAAGAAATCTCTGCACCAGATTATGAAAGCCTGTTGGCGGAATACATGACTTATGGTGGCTTGCCTTTGGTATGTGGTGCTGCCAATAAGGAAACCAAAGAGGTTATTTTAAATAATATATATGATGCAGTTGTACTGAAGGATATAGTCATGCGTAACAAAATAAATTCACCGCTAGTACTGGAAAAGGTACTTGATTATATTGTAGGTAACTCTTCACTGACTGTTTCCGGTAATGCTATTGCCGGTACGCTTTCAAGTAATGGGCATAAGGTTTCTGCACCTGTTGTGTACGATTATCTGCGATGCATTGTTGATGCTTGTGTTTGCGATAAGGTTTCGCGTTATGATATTCGTGGCAAGAAGGCGCTTGCATTTGAAGAGAAGTATTATGTTTGCGACCTTGGCTTTCTGCATTTGAAAAAAAACAGAATTAAGGACGAGTATAACTATATTATTGAAACAATTTGCTATAATGAGCTGATTTCGCGTGGCTACAAGGTCTATGTAGGTAAAACCTGGAAGGGTGAGATTGACTTTATCGCAGAATTGAATGGAAAGATTGTCTATATTCAGACAGCATATCTTTTAACTGATGAAAAAACAATAGAGCGAGAGTTTGGGGCATATGAAAAAATTGCCGATAATTATCCCAAATATGTTATAACTTTGGATAAGCATACCATTTCAAGAAATGGTATTATCCATTATAATCTCATCGATTTCCTGCTCAGAAAAGTTGCTCTTTAATTTTAGCAAGCAATATAATATTTTGAATCAATCACGTAAGCAGTTTACTGGGCATTGGTCCCAATTTTGGGGTTGGGCTGTTACATGAGTGTGGGTCGACCTAGTCCGTAGTTGTGGGTAGACCTATTACAATATGTGGGTCGTGCTAGTACAAATTTTGTGGTCGACCTAGTCCATGTTATTGGGTTTCAATGGCTGGAGCGTATTGCTCCAGCCATTTTCGTTTTAAAGAGTGAATTTATCGTATTTGTTGAGACAATAAAGGATTCGGTTACGGGTTCGTTTAAAATTTCTAAAGCCGTTGGCATTTATAATAAGTTTCTTCAGAATTCTGTTCTTCGATTCAATGTAACTGTTATTTATGCGCCTGCCATTAATCGTTGTAAATGAGTTTAGTATTTCTTGTTTCCAATTAACCAGAAGGCAATAAAATTCATTGTATTCAGGTATTCCGGAGTCACCAAATCGGTTCTTAAGTATATCATAGTTTTCTTCGAGACTGCCGGAAGCTTTGTAATATTCTCCACTCTGATTAAATTTCAGATATAATTCTTTTAAGTTATAAGCAATTTCCAACTCTGGAAATTGAGCAAACAGTAAGTCTCGGATATCTCTTAAATTGACATAACGGCTTAAGGCTTTGTTGTATTTTGGTTCATTATCTAAGTCCGTAGTATGGTTAAATACAAAATTAAATTTTCTTAGAAGATACTCATAGGTATGGTTTTCAGTATTTCGTGCACATCTTAGCCTAATCTTATTAAAGTCATCTGTAAGATGTTTGGTTACATGAAAGCTGTCTGCACAAACAATGGCATCCGGGAAACATATCTGTGCAACATCCCTAAAGTTGTCATACAGATCCATGGATATATACTTTACATTGTTGAGTTCGCTGCGTTTGAGAGTGTAGTTTTGAATATCTCCACGGATAGAGGAAAAATAGTCAATAAGGTAATGCTTTCTGCGTGTGGGAAGTACATCTATTACTTCACCCGTGATAAAATTCATGAGCAGGCAGCAGTAAAGAGAATCCATATCAGATTCAGGAAAATAGTGCTCATCCATGGATAATACCATTGGTAAAGGCTTACGCATAATATTTACGTGTTTGTCAAATAATCTTAGAACAGTAGCTTTGGAAACATGGTATCGTTCAGCAACACTTGTATAAGTGTCTTCGGGATGCTTTAAATCTTTCAAAATATTAATTTTGGTTTCGTGGGTTAGTCCGTCATTGGCTTTAGTAAAGGGATTAAGTTCGTTAAAAGAATAAGAACACTTGGGACAACGGAATCTTCTTTGGCGATAAACAATGCTACATTTACGGTTGACCAGTGTAGAGTGTGTGAGAGTTCGTGGATAGTATCCATGAATTTTTACAGGTCCGGAACAGAACGGACAGATCTTAGAGGTAACCTTTAGCTTAAGATTAATAATGATTGAGCCGTCGAACTGCGCAATGGTTTGTAGTTCCTCAATCTTATCCTCTTGAATGTTAAGCATATTTGTGATAAACTGACGCATAGATAAAAAATCCTCCTTCGTTTTAGTAATATAGGCAATTACTATTTTAACGAAGGAGGATTTATTTGTTTAGATGTGGCTTGTACAGAAATTTTAGTCTGTACAAGCCATTTTTGCTTATTGTTGAACAGGGTATTTTTGCCTACGACCACAAAAGTTGTACTAGGTTGACCCACAGATTTGGACTAGCTTGAGCACAAAAATGTACTAGCGAAACCACAAAATGTACCAGGTCTTAATCGAGCACAAAAATTGGACTAGGTCGACCCAACCACAAGTAATGGACTAATGCAGTTTACTGTGCTTGCGTGATTTTTATATGGATTTCGATGAATTTTTTGCAGGCTTAACAGAGTATTTAGCTAGAAAAATGAAGAAAATAGTTTAAACTTCTTTCTGTAATAAGGAATTCTATTACGAGAAAAGTGCACTAGGTGAAAAATCACGTAATAGAAAGTAGCGTTGAAGCAGCAAAAAGGCAACTCTATTACGAGAAAAGTGAGCTAGATGAAAAATCTCGTAATAGAAAGTAGCGATGAAGCAGCAAAAAGACAATTCTGTTACGAGAAATGGGAAGAAGTGATAAAATCTCGTAATAGAAAGTATGCTTAAGCTTGCTTAAGGTACTTAATAATGCTATACTTATTACGAGAAAAGTGCACTAGGTGAAAAATCACGTAATAGGAGTGTGTGAAATGACAGAAATTAAACGAGATCTTTATCTGCAAAAGCTTATAGACCGTAAAGAAAACGGAGAGATTAAGGTTATTACCGGTATTCGCAGATGTGGCAAATCATATCTGTTATTTAATCTATATTACAATTACCTGCTGCAAAACGGAGTAGATAAGGATTGTATTATACGCATAGCTTTAGATAGTCCTGAATGGGAAGATATGCTTAATATTCAGATGCTTAATGAGTATATTAAAAGCAAGATAGTTCCAGAGAAAATAAACTATGTTTTTCTTGATGAGGTGCAGTTTGTTGATGGCTTTGCAAAGCTATTGAATGGATTAAATCGCTACAGTAATTTGGATATTTATGTTACCGGCAGCAATTCTAAGTTTTTGTCTACTGATATTTTGACAGAGTTTCGCGGGCGTGGCGATGAAGTACGCGTTTATCCCTTGAATTATGCAGAATTTGTTTCAGCATTTGAAGGAAGCAAAGAAGAAGCATGGAAGAATTATTATACTTATGGTGGTTTGCCACAGATTTTAGCTCGTAAAAAGGATGAGCTAAAAGCAAAATATTTGAGAGATTTGTTCAGCAAGGTGTATTTGGCTGATATAGTAGAGCGTAATAGCTTGCGTGGCGATGTGGTTATGGATACCTTGGTAAATATTTTGGCTTCATCCGTTGGTTCTTTGACTAATCCTTCCAAGTTAGCCAATACTTTTGCCAGCAAAGGTATTAAGGTCAGTGATAAAACAATCGGGGCATATATTGATTATCTGCAGGATGCTTTTTTAGTGAATAAAGCGGAACGATATGATATTAAAGGCAGAAAGTATATTGCTTCACCATTCAAATATTATTTTACTGATGTTGGCTTACGCAATGTACGTTTGAATTTTCGTCAACAGGAAGAGAATCACATTATGGAAAACATTATTTATAATGAATTGCTGGTGCGTGATTTTAATGTTGATGTCGGAATTGTAGAGTATCGTACCAAAAATGCTGAAGGAAAGCAGGAAAAGGTGAATTTAGAGGTTGATTTTGTTTGTAATAAGGGTAGTCAGCGCTTTTATATTCAGTCTGCTTTTTCTATTCCTGATAGAGAGAAGATGGAGCAGGAGCAGAATTCCCTTGTCCGTATCAATGATTCGTTTAAAAAGATTATCGTGGTTAAGGATGATATAAAGCCTTGGTATAATGAAGAGGGAATTTTGGTGTTGGGGTTGCAGCAGTTTTTACTTCAGCCTGAAAGCATGCTTTTATAATTCTATTACGAGAAAAGGGAGAAAATGCACGTTTCTCGTAATAGAATTTATCGTTATAATAAAAATAAGGATTCACTTCCGATTTACTTGCGAAGTGAATCCTTATTTTTTGTTTGTTAAGCCTAAAATGTAATCCGTGGATGTGTTATGAAATTTAGCCAAGGCAATGAGTATATCTGTCGGTATATCTCGTTCGCCTTTTTCATAGTTGCTGTAGACTCTTTGTGAGCAATTAAGGACTTCAGCCATTTGTGTTTGCGTCATATCCTTGTCCTCACGTAAGTCGCGAATGCGCTGATACATTATTATCACCCAATAACATTATAGAAAGAGAAGGCACTTTAACTTGCTATTTAGCGCAAATTGCGCTAAAATCAAAAGAGAAAAGTATTAGCTTGCTAATACGTCAGGCAAAACACACTCGATGTGTGCTTTTGCTTGACTGGGGGGGACAACAGTGTATCATTATAATGAGTTATTGACAAATTATTGATACATGAACAATTAACGGAGCTGACTTGGGAAAATGAAGTTTATTAATAATGTTAATGAAACATTAAGAGATGATATGGCTGCAGAAATGAAAAAGGGCAGTAAGCTGTCTATCGCTGCTGCCTATTTTTCTATCTATGCTTTTGAGGCTTTGCGCAAAGAGCTGAGTAATATTGACGAATTACGTTTTATTTTTACTGATCCTACATTTATCCAGAAGGAGAACAGCAAAAAAGAGAAGCGTGAGTTTTATATTCCTAAATTAGATAGAGAGCGTGGCATATATGGTACGGATTTTGAGGTAAAGCTGCGCAATGAACTGAACCAGAAGGCTATAGCCAGGGAATGTGCCGCATGGGTTAAGAATAAGGCTGTTTTTAAATCTAATGTAGGCAATAAGGATATTACGGATAAGTTTATTTTGCTGGATGATAAGGCTTATTTTCCCGTTAACGGCTTTACAACAGTTGATTTAGGCTGCGAGCAGGGCAACAACATGGGAACTAACATTGCAAAGGTTGCAAGCCCCATGTCGCTGACGCTGCTAGAGCAGTTTGAAAAGCTTTGGCAGAATAATGAAGAGTTACAGGACGTAACTGACAAGGTAATAAGCAGTATCAGCTCTGCTTATAACGAAAATGCTCCGGAGTTTATATATTTTGTGACGTTATATAATATTTTCCATGAATTTCTCGATGATATCAGCGAGGATGAGCTGCCTAATGAGCGCACCGGTTTTAAAAACAGTAAAATTTGGAGCATGCTCTTTAATTTTCAACGTGACGCGGCGCTTGGCATCATCAACAAGCTGGAAAAATACAATGGCTGTATTTTGGCAGACAGTGTAGGCTTGGGTAAAACCTTTACGGCCTTGGCCGTTATTAAATATTACGAGGGACGCAATAAAAGTGTGCTCGTACTGTGTCCGAAAAAGCTGGCAGACAACTGGAATACCTACCGTGCCAACTATAAAAACAATCCCATTGCTGCAGACCGTTTAGGCTACGATGTTTTGTACCACACGGATTTGCTGCGTAAGCATGGCTTCAGCGGTTCTATTGATTTAAGCAAGATTAACTGGAGCAACTATGATTTGGTTGTTATAGATGAATCGCATAATTTCCGCAACGGCGGTGCTTTTAGTGATGATGAAAAAGAAAATCGCTATACGGTGCTTATGAACAAGGTTATTCGCGAGGGCGTGCAGACAAAGGTTTTGATGCTTTCGGCTACACCGGTAAACAACCGCTTTAACGATTTGAAAAATCAGCTGCAATTAGCCTATGAAGGGGATAGCAGCAAAATCAACGATAAGCTGAATACGAAAAGCTCGATTGACGATATTTTCCGCAATGCGCAGGCTGCATATAACCATTGGTCAAAGCTGTTGCCGGAAGAGCGTACCTTGCAAAAGCTGTTGGAGCATTTGAGCTATGACTTCTTTACGCTTTTGGATTCTGTAACGATTGCACGCTCGCGTAAGCATATTACCAAGTATTACGATACCAAGGATATCGGTAACTTCCCAGAGCGCAAAACGCCGCTGTCTTTCCGTCCTGCGTTGGTTACGGACGGCTCGGTAAATTACAGTGAAGTTTTTGCCAAGCTGGATGAGCTGGAGCTTTCGGTGTACACGCCTACGGAGTTTATCTTAAGCAGCCGTCAGCAAAAGTACGCAGCACTTTTTGATGATAACAAGGTTAATACCGGTTTTACGCAGACGAACCGTGAGCGCGGTATTCGCCGCTTAATGGCGATAAATATTCTGAAGCGCATGGAAAGCTCGGTGTATTCCTTCAGGCTGACAGTTGCAAGAGTGCGGGCAAGCATTGCAGCGGTTTTGGATAAAATCTATCGCTATACGCAGCATAGGCTGGCAAATGCACAGATTGAAACAGGTGCGGATATAGACAGCACTGATTTCGACATGGAAGAGGAAATTTTCAACGTAGGCAAAAAGGTGCCTATTTCGCTGGCTGATATGGATATTGTCAGCTGGGGAAACAGCCTGGAGCGTGACAAGGAGCGCTTGGATGAGCTGCTTGCACTGGTGCAGGGGATAACGCCTGAGCAGGATAATAAGCTGCATGAGCTTTTTGCGCTCATCGACAATAAAATTCAGCACCCTCTGAATGCAGGCAATAAGAAAATTATCATTTTTACAGCTTTCGCCGATACAGCGCAGTATCTTTATGAGCATGTCAGTGCTTATGCCAAAGAAAAATTTGGCTTAAACACAGCTATGATTACCGGTACGGTTGATGGCAGGTCTACAATTCCTAAATTGAGATGCGATTTCAACACCGTGCTGACCTGTTTTGCGCCTTTGGCGAAGGATAAAGCGCTGTTGTTCCCGGAAGATAACAATGACATAGATATTCTGATTGCGACAGATTGTATTTCCGAAGGTCAGAACCTGCAGGACTGCGACTATCTGGTGAACTATGATATTCATTGGAATCCGGTGCGTATTATTCAGCGCTTCGGGCGTATTGACCGTATCGGCAGCAAGAACGCTTATATTCAACTGGTTAATTTTTGGCCTGATGTTGATTTAGATGAATACATAGATTTGAAAAGTCGCGTTGAAAGCCGCATGAAGGCGGTGGATTTGACGGCGACGGCAGATGACAACCTGCTGAGCAATAATGAAAAGCTGGATTTGCAGTACCGCAAGCAACAGCTGAAGCAACTGCAAAAAGAGGTTGTCGATATTGAAGATATGGGTACAGGTATTTCCATCATGGATTTAGGCTTGAATGAATTCCGCCTGGATTTATTGGAATATATCAAGACGCATGGCGAGCTGGATAAAACACCCTTTGGCTTGCATGCCGTTGTGCCTGCAAGCGAGGAATGCCCTCCTGGTGTAATTTACGTGCTGAAAAACTGCACGGATAACATAAATATAGACAGAAAAAATCTTCTGCATCCGTTTTACGCCGTATATATTGGCGAGGATGGCGAAATTATCTGCAACCATCTTGCGCCGAAAAAGCTGTTGGATAAGCTGCGCTTTACCTGCCGTGGCAAGGATAAGCCTTTGACAGACGTATGCAGTGATTTCAACAAGGCGACGAATGACGGCAGAAGTATGGGTGTTTATTCCCAGCTTTTGGAGGATGCTATTGCTTCCATAATCAACGTGAAGGATGCCGACGATGTTGACAGCTTCCTGAGCGGTGAGGAAATCAGCTTCTTTGATAACAGTATTAAAGGACTGGATGATTTTGAGTTGATTTGCTTTCTAGTTGTGCGAGGTGAGCAGTGATGTTAGGTTTACCGCAGACTACAGAAGTAAAAAAGATTATTCCCAAACGTGCCTTATACAGCAAGTTTCAAATGAATACAGCGGAGCAGAAGGAGTTTGACGCTGCCATCAGGCAGATGACCATTGTCAACGAAATTTCCTTACGCACAATTCCTGCCTTGCAAAAAAAGGAGCAGGAAAAAGCAGTTTATGTTTTGGCAGTACAGCTGAAGCAGGAGGGCTGTGCGGAAAGGCTTTTGCAAAGGCTGTGCAGGCTGATTGACCAACGCTTGCTGTTAGCGCTTTGCTATGAAGATAAGCTGCAGCTGGCGCTGTATTTCGGTAACAGAATATTGCTCAATGAGTTTATGCCTGTGGCTGAGCAGAAGGTGAATTTGCAAGGCACAAGCTTGAATGATATTTGGCAGCACTTAGCTCTGCAGGTGGCGCAATTAACGCCACGTGCAGGGCTTACACCTGCTTCCGTAATTGCCAATGCCGGCAGGCGGGCAGAAACAGAAGCACAGATAGCAGCGCTGACGAAGAAAATGTTTACGGAAAAGCAGGCACGCAAAAAACTGACCTTGCGTGAAGCAATAAACAAGCTGAAAAAAGAACTGGAGGATTTACAATGATGGAACATCTCAACATGCAATCTATGGATAAGGTTGCAGCAAACGTAGCCAAGATAAGGGAGCTATTCCCTAATTGCGTTACAGAAAGAATCAATAAAGAGGGCAAATTGGAGCATGCCATTGATTTTGATATGCTGAAACAGGAGCTTAGTGACCATGTTGTAGATGGCTTGCAGGAACGCTACCAGTTTACCTGGCCGGATAAGCGCAAAGCAATTCTGGCTGCTAATGCGCCGATTAACAAAACCTTGCGCCCTTGCAGAGAAGAAAGCGTGGACTTCGATAATACGGAGAACCTTTATATTGAAGGCGATAATCTGGAAGTACTCAAGCTGCTGCAAGAAACGTACTTGGGCAAGGTGAAGATGATTTATATTGATCCGCCGTATAATACGGGTAATGACTTTGTATATGAGGATGATTTCAAGCAAAGTGCGGATGAATATATTGATAATAGCGGACAGATGGATGAGGAAGGCAATCGTCTTGTAGCGAATACGGAAAGCAACGGTCGTTTTCATACCGATTGGCTGAATATGATATATCCAAGGTTGAAGCTGGCAAAGGATTTACTGAGTGATGATGGTGTTATTTTTATCAGTATTGACGATAATGAAGTGGAAAACTTGAAAATAATTTGTAATGAAATTTTTGGAAAAAGTAATTTTGAAGGACATATCCATTGGAGAAGAAGACATAATCAACCTAATGATAAAACCAAAATGATAGGTTTAGTTGCAGAGCATATATTAGTATATGCGAAAAATAGCCAATATCTAAAGTCTGTTGGAGTAGGCAAAATTGATTTAACAGGCAATTTTTCTAATCCTGACAATGACCCTCGTGGCGAATGGGCATCAAAACCTTGGAAAGTAGGTTCTGATCAATCTGGTACTAGATATGAAATTAAAACACCAAGTGGAAAAATATTGAATGAAGAATGGATGGGAGAAGAAAAAACGTATTTAGAGTTGCTAGATGATAATAGAATTATATTTCCTAGGAATGGTGATGGTATGCCAAGGAAAAAATACTTTAAATATGAACGTGAAGCAGAAGGACAATGTGCAACAAATTGGTGGGATTGTAATCAATTTGGTCATAATCAAGGAGCAAATGATTGTCTAACGGATTTGTTTGGACAAAAAAATATTTTTAGTAATCCTAAGCCAGTAGAGCTATTGAGGGCTTTGATGCAAATTGGTAATGTTAAAAATGATGATATAGTATTTGACTTTTTTTCTGGTTCTGCTACGTTAGCTCATGCAGTTATTATATTTAATAAAGAGAGAGATTGCAAAGTAAAATTTATACTGACACAAATAGAGGAAAATTTAGATTTTGCAATGTCAAAAGCATCTGGTAAAGCAAAAGATAAAATGAAATCAGCTATTGCTTTTCTTGATTCTATAAATAAACCTCATAACATCTGTGAAATCGGCAAGGAGCGCATCCGCCGTGCCGGTAAGAAAATCAAAGAAGAAAATCCGCTGACAACCCAGGATTTGGACATTGGTTTCCGCGTGCTGAAATGCGACAGCAGTAACATGGAGGATGTGTACTTCACGCCGAAGGAATACATGGATAAACAACAAAGCCTGTTTATCGACAATATCAAAAAAGACCGCAGTGATGAGGATTTGCTGTTTGATGCTATGCTGAAGCTGGATACGCCGCTTTCCAGTAAAATCGAAAAAATTACCATTGCCGGCAAAACTGTCTACAATGTGGCGCAAGGTCATTTAATGGCTTGCTTTGATAAGAACGTGACGGATGAGGTTATCACTGCCATTGCCAAAGAGATGCCAAGCTATTTTGTTATGCGTGACAGCTCGCAGGCTGATGACAGCGTAGCGATTAACTTTGAGCAGATTTTCAACACCTATAGTCCGCAAACAGTGAGGAGGGTGCTGTAATGAAGTTCAGTTTTAAAATTCAGCAGTACCAGACGGATGCTGTCAATGCAGTAGTGGATGTATTCAAGGGACAGGTGCGTCCTGCACAGGATACCAGTTACTTTTTTGATCCGGGCAGACTTGTGCCGGTGAAAACAAAAAAAGCAAAGAATAGCAACGGTTATAACTTGTTTCAGCAGGAGCTTGATGAACAGGAAGCCAAGCAGGATATAATACTTGGTTATGCCAACGCGCCAATAAAATTGGATAAGGTGCAGCTTCTGGAAAATATCAAGCTTATTCAAGGCAATAATAACATAACTCCGTCTAATGAGCTTATAGAAGGTCAGGGAAAGTGTAGTCTTGATATTGAAATGGAAACAGGTACAGGCAAAACCTATGTCTATATCAAGACCATGTTTGAGCTGAATAGGCAATATGGCTGGAACAAATTTATTATCATCGTCCCTTCTGTCGCAATCCGTGAAGGTGTCAAGAAAAGCTTGGAAACGATGGAAGAGCACTTCATGAGCCAGTATGGCAAGAAAGCGCGTTATTTTATTTATGACAGCAAAAACCTGACGAAGATTGATGATTTTGCCAAAAGCAACGAAATCAATGTAATGATTATTAATAATCAAGCCTTTGCCAAGTCCTTGAATGAGGAGAAGAATAAGGAAGGCCGTGGCGGTGATAAGGGTGCGTTGATTATTTACAGTGAACGTGATGAATTCGGTTCACGCAAGCCTATTGATGTTATAGCCAAAACTAATCCAATTTTGATTCTTGATGAACCGCAGAAGCTGAATGGTCCTGCAACGCAAAAAGCAATGAAGCGCTTTAATCCGCTTTTCAGCGTCAATTATTCTGCTACGCATAAACAGGAGCATAACGAAGTATACCGTTTAGATGCAATAGATGCCTATAATCATAAGCTGGTCAAAAAGATAGAGGTTAAGGGCATTGAGGTTGTAAATCTTAAAGGCATCGACGGTTACCTTTACTGCGACAGCTTTGTTACTTCCAAAAATAAACCTCCCATGGTAAAGCTGGAATTTGAACAGCAGCTGAAAAGTGGTACTGTTAAGCGTGTTTTACGCAATTGTGCTTCCGGAGATAATCTGTACGAGCTTTCTAACGGCATGCTGCAGTACGAAGGCTATAAAATCAGTGACATTGATGCCAACGATACAGGCTGCGTAAGATTTACCAACGGAGAAGAATTACATGGCGGTGAAGTTGCTAACAACAGTCAGGAAATGTCTGATTTACGTCGTGTACAGATTCGTGAAACCATCAAATCTCACTTTGAAAAGGAAGAACAGCTTTTTGCGCAAGGCATCAAAACCTTATCGCTATTTTTCATTGATGAGGTTGCCAAGTACAGATTATATGACGAAGATGGCACACAAAAGCTGGGCGAATACGGTAAAATATTTGAAGAAGAATATCAGAAAATATTCAGAGATAGGATGCAGGAGCTTTATCAAACACCTTATGGCGAATATCTGAGAAATATGGCTGCGGATGTAAGCGCTGTACATACAGGCTACTTCAGTATCGATAAAAAAGGCCATAGCGTTGACAGTAAATGTGAACGTGGCAAGGACACTTCTAACGATGAATCAGCCTATGATTTGATTATGCGTAACAAGGAAGCACTGTTAAGCTTTAATAATCCTGTGCGTTTTATTTTCTCTCACTCTGCATTGCGTGAAGGCTGGGATAACCCCAATGTATTTCAAATCTGCACCTTGAAGCAGTCCAACAGCAATGTCAATAAGCGTCAGGAGGTCGGCCGTGGTATGCGTATCTGCGTCAATCAGCAGGGTGAGCGCATGGATGAAAGCGTATGCGGAGCTAATGTGCATGTGGTCAATAAACTGACGGTTATTGCCAGCGAAAGCTATGCCGATTTTGTCGACAGCCTGCAGGATGAAATCAAAAAAGCTTTGTATGAACGTCCTGAAAAGGTATCTATAGAGTACTTCTTCGGCAGAGTAGTAAAGGTTGGCGATGAAACTTATAAAATTGAAGGCGAGCAGGCACGTCAGATAGTGAAATATCTTGATAGACATGATTATCTTGACGATGATGACAGAATCACCGAAAAATATAAGCAGGATGCCGCCAACGGTACTTTGGAGCCTGTGCAGGATAAGCTTAAGGATATTGAGCCTGCTGTACATGTGCTGATTAAGAGCCTGTATGATAAAGATTCGCTTAAGGATATGATTACTAACGGTAATCAGACAACCGTTGAAAACAAGCTCAACAATAAGAATTTTGAAAAGCAGGAATTCCAGGAGCTGTGGAAGCGTATCAACCGTAAGTGTGCTTATACCGTAAAGATTGACAGTAATGTGCTGATTGATAAGGCTGTGGCAGCGATTGATGCTAAGCTGCAGGTTACTCAGACACTTTATACCTTGAGCGTCGGATATCAGAAGAATAATATGCAGGCGCATGAATTAGAGCAGAAAACCAGCTTTGTATCACCTTCACATACTACAAATGTATTGAAAAATGCTCATGACAGCAGCTTGAAGTATGATTTGCTGCACGAGCTGACGCAACGGACTTCTTTAACACGTCGCACTGTTGCTGCTATTTTGAGCAGAATCAATATGATGAAGTACAGGAAATTCCGTGATAATCCGGAAGAGTTTATCAGCAAGGTTGCACGTCTGATTAACGAACAGAAGGCCGGCCTGATTGTAGAAGGCGTTACCTACAATACAACAAATGAAGTGTTTGACAAAGAAATCTTTACGGCGGAATGTCATCGTGTAGCTTTGTCTAAGGTATTTCCTGCGTTGCATGCCGTAACTGATTATGTTGTTACTGACGGTACTGCAGAGCAGAGTGTGGAGCGTAAATTTGTTGAAAATCTGGATAAAGCAGATGAAGTCGCAGTATACGCAAAGCTTCCGCGAGGCTTTTACATTCCGACACCTGTAGGCAAATATTCGCCGGACTGGGCAATTGCTTTCAAAGAGGGAAAGATTAAGTACGTATATTTCATTGCTGAAACCAAAGGAACTAATGAAAGTACGGAACTGAAATCTATGGAGCAAGCAAAAATTAAATGTGCCGAAAAGCTTTTTGAAAAGCTTTCCAATGGGGAAGTGCATTACGGTCAGGTAAAGGATTACAAGAGCCTGATGGATATTGTACTGGATAGATAAACCACAACCGAATATGGAATAATTCACGCTGATAGTTTGCTTGTGCCTATGTGTACACTCTTTTTGTAAAATCTTTACACTTGCCGCTATAAGAACAGGCTAATAATTTTCCTCGTTGACAAATAGCAGTAACAGTAATATAATTTTTCTAATAGCAAACCATTAAGATAGAGGCGCGGAAAGCATGAGTAGGTTGTGGAGCGGGAGCTGAGAAGCATCACAAAAGGGCTAACGCCGAAGTGCAATGGCAGCCGTGTCGTTGTGCTGGGCCGTCAGTGAAAGCTGCCGGACTGTCGTTGCATCTGCAGCGGAGGGCTATCTCGGCTATGGGTGTGAATATTATTTAGCATGCTAACCGTTGAGATAGAATTCAAAGGAAATATCTCAACGGTTATTTTTATGATTAAGGAGTGAACGACATGATTCGTGTTTTGGTAAATGGTGCGCTGGGCCGCATGGGCAGCGAGGTATGTAAAAAGGTATATAGCGAAGCTGATTTGGAGCTTGTAGGTGCTGTTGATATTAAGGAAGGCACTGTACATCTGGGCGACGGCGTTAAGGTAACGACTGACCTGGTTGCTGCTATTGAAGCTGCCAAACCGGACGTTGTTGTTGACTTCACCCGTCCTGATGTTGTTATGGGTAACCTGCGCAAAATGCTGCCGCTTGGCGTGCATGCAGTAGTTGGCACAACAGGCTTCAGCGATGCAGATTTGCAAGAGGTTGATGAGCTGGCACGCAAGCACAACACCAGCCTGCTGATTGCTCCGAACTTTGCGCTTGGCGCAGTTGTGATGATGAAGCTGGCGTGTGAGGCTGCCAAATACTTCCCGCATGTGGAAATTATCGAGAAGCATCACGATAATAAGCTGGACGCTCCGAGCGGTACTGCTATTATCACCGCACAAAAAATTGCTGAGGTGCGCAAGGCAATGCATCAGGGCAATCCTGATGAAAAGGAAACCATGGCAGGTGCGCGCGGTGCGGATTACGAGGGCATGAAGATTCACAGTGTTCGCTTGCCGGGTTACGTTGCTTCCCAGGAGGTTATCTTCGGCGGTCAGGGCGAAACTTTGAAAATCAGTACCGACCCGATTAACCGCGAATGCTACATGCCGGGCGTTGCGCTTGGCTGCCGCAAAATTGTTGACCAAGTAGGCCTGGTATACGGCTTAGATAAATTACTCTAAATAGTGAGGGGGAGAATTTTATGAAAAAGTATAACGTTGCTATTTTGGGCGCTACCGGTGCTGTTGGTACTGAATTTCTGAAGCTTATTGAAGAAAGAAACTTCCCATTTGCAGAACTGCGTCTGCTGGCTTCCAAGCGCAGCGCAGGCAAGCAGATTGAATTTATGGGCAAAACATATACTGTGCAGGAGGCTACCAAGGACTCCTTCGAGGGCATTGATATTGCTCTGTTCGCAGGCGGCAGCGTTTCCAAGGAGTTCGCTCCCTACGCTGTAAAGGCCGGTGCCGTTGTTATTGATAACTCCAGCACCTTCCGTATGGACCCCGAAGTGCCGCTGGTTGTGCCGGAGGTTAACCCCGAGGATATCCTGAAGCACAAGGGCATTATCGCCAACCCTAACTGCTCTACCATTATTATGGTTATGGCACTGAAACCGCTGTATGATCTGGCACGCATTAAACGTATCGTCGTTTCTACCTATCAGGCTGTTTCCGGCGCCGGCAAGGAGGGCATTGACGAGCTCACCGACCAGACCAAGGCTTACAGCGAGGGCCGTGAGATGGAGGCACACATTCTTCCGTCCGCAAGCCTGCCGAAGCATTATCCGATTGCGTTTAACCTGATTCCGCAGATTGATGTTTTCCTTGACAATCTCTACACCAAAGAAGAGATGAAGATGATCAACGAAACCAGAAAGATTATGCATGATGACGAAATGCGCATCACCGCTACTACCGTGCGTGTGCCTGTATATCGCAGCCACAGCGAATCTATAAACATTGAATTTGAGCATGATCTGGAGCTGAAGGATATGGCAGCTGCTATTGATGCTTTCCCCGGCGTTCAGATGATGGACGATCCGTCCAATCAGGTTTATCCGATGCCTTTATATACCTCGGAAAAATATGACTGCTTCGTTGGCCGTCTGCGCCGCGATGAGTCTAATCCTAACACCTTCAACCTGTGGGTAGTAGGCGACCAGATCCGCAAGGGTGCTGCGCTGAATACGCTGCAGATTGCTGAGGTTATGATTAAAAACGGCTGGTTAGAAAAATAATAATGCACCTCTGCGGTGTAAAGACTACCCGGCGTACAGCTTGTACGCCGCAGCCTTTCCGGCATCCGGTACATTTTGCATTTTAATTTAAACATATGAGGAGCAATTTACATGAAAATCATTGTACAGAAATTCGGCGGCACCTCCGTCGCGAGTGAGGAAGCCCGCGTTGCAGTTAAAAACAAGGTACAGCAGGCTATCCGTAACGGTTACTCCCCGGTAGTAGTTGTTTCGGCTATGGGACGAAAGGGCGCTCCCTACGCGACTGATACTCTTATCGGTACCCTGAAGGACGTTAACCTTTCCGTTAATGTGCGCGAGATGGATATGATGATGTGCTGCGGCGAAATCATTTCTGCCTGTGTAATGGCAGCAACTCTGCAAAAATTCGGTATCAACGCTATGGCGCTCACCGGCGGTCAGGCAGGTATCATCACCGATTCCCAGTTTGGTGCAGCACGCATCAAAAACATCAATACCTCCGGTCTTATCCGTCTGCTGGAGGCAGGCATCATTCCTGTTGTCTGCGGCTTCCAGGGTATGACGGAAAACAACTATAAATTTACGACATTGGGCCGCGGTGGCAGCGATACCTCTGCTGCTGCACTGGGCGCTGCGCTCAAGGCTGATTTTGTTGAAATTTATACAGACGTTGAGGGCATCATGACTGCTGACCCGCGTATTGTCGAGAAGGCTAATATTCTGCAGCAGATTTCCTATGCTGAGGTTTGCCAGATGGCACAGAACGGCGCTAAGGTTATTCATCCGCGTGCCGTGGAAATTGCTATGGGCAGCAACATTCCCATGTATGTTAAATCCACCTTCAGCGATGCTCCCGGCACTCTGATTACCAGCGAACGCATCGGTCAGGGTAACGGCGGCGAAATTGCGATTAACGAATCCTGCGCCAGCGGCGTTGCTCATCTCAATGATTTGGCACAGTTCCGCATTGATCTGAACCCGCAGGATATTACTGCAGGCCGTAATCTGTTCGAGGATTTGGCGGATGCAGGCATCAGCGTAGGCTGCTTGAACCTGTCGGAGAAGGAAGCAATGTTTGCAGTATTTTCTCCGGACGTAGAGCACACCTGCAAGGTTCTTGATGCAACCGGCTTTAAATATACGCTGAACGAAGGCTGCGGTAAGGTTTCCGTTGTCGGCAGTGCTATGCGTGGCGTGCCCGGCATTATGGCTACCTTTGTAACTGCGCTTGCCAGCCACAATATCGCTATTCTGCAGACTGTGGACAGCGATACTACGATTTCCGCGATTGTTAAAGAGGAGTATTTGGTGGAGGCTGTGAAGGCTCTCCATGAGGCCTTCAAGCTGTAGGCCGTGTATAAAGCACCGTCTGCGTCGCTGCATAGTTTTGACGTACCGCTAGTGCGATGTAAAAATATAAAATCATTTAGATAATAAACAATATATCATAGAGAATTTTAGTTTCTATTAGTTTTAAGAGGTGGAATTACAATGAAAAAACCGTATTTTGGCAGATTATTAACGGCTATGGTTACGCCGTTCAACGCTGATGGCAGCATCAATTATGAAGCCGGTGCAGATTTTGCTGACTGGCTGCTGGCTAACGGCAGTGACGGCCTGGTAGTAGAAGGCTCTACCGGTGAAGCTGCAACCATGGACATGGATGAAAAAATTAAATTCATGCAGACCATCGTTGCACGTGTCAACGGCCGTGCCAAGATTGTTGCCGGTGCAGGCACCAACTGTACTGCCAGCACTATTGATTTGGTTAAGAAAATGGAAGCCTGCGGTGTAGACGGCGTGCTCGTAGTAGGCCCGTACTACAACAAACCGACTCAGGAAGGCTATTACCAGCATTTTGCAGCCGTAGCAAAGGCTACCAAGCTGCCGATTATCGTTTATAATGTTCCGGGACGTACCGGCGGCAACATTGCTCCGGAAACTGTTGCACGTCTGGCAGCAGATTTCAGCAACATTGTGGCTATTAAAGAGGCAGCAGGCAACGTAGCACAAACTGCGGAGCTGTATCGCGTGCTGCCGGAGGATTTCTCCATCTACAGCGGTGACGACGGCCTGATTCTGCCGTTCCTGTCCGTTGGTGCCTGCGGCTTGATTTCCGTTCTGGCCAATGTTAACGGCAACATACTGCAGCAATTGATGCAGGCTTACAGCGAAGGCCGCGTTAAGGATGCCGCTGACCTCAACAAGGTTATGGTGCCGCTGGCTAAGGCTATGTTCATAGAAAGCAACCCGATTCCTATCAAAGCTGCCGTTACCAAGGTTACTGGTATTGAAGCAGGTGCTCCGCGTCTGCCGCTGACTCCTATCAGCGCTGCCGCTGAGGCTAAGCTGGATGCAGCTTTAAAAGCAGCAGGCATGATAAAATGAGCAAGCTGGTAGTAATTATCCAGTGTGATACAGTGCAGCAGCGTTGCTGCGGCTACAACTGTACGCACGCCTTTTACAGCCGTGAGGGCAAGTTTGCCGGTTATCCCGAGGACACGCATTACATGAGCTTTACCTGCGGTGGCTGCTCCGGCGGTGCGCTGACGGTGAAGCTGGAGAATCTGGTGAAGCGCCTGCGCCGCTTTAAGGAGGAGGGGCAGGAGATTTGCGTGCATCTTTCTACATGCATGGTATCGGATAATTCGCATAAGCCGCCTTGCCCGCATCTTGATTACATCCAAAAGATTTTAGCGAAAAAGAAGCTTACCAATATTGTTCATGGTACATATATTTCCAAAACGGCAACCAGACGTCGCGAGGAAGGCATTTACAAGGAATTTGAGTGAGCTTTGAATAAGCAATGAAAAACACCCTGCGTATTGCCGTTGGCAATGCACAGGGTGTTTTATGTTAGAGAGTATTATTTGAAAAGATACAGCAGATAGCCATAGCCTTCGGCTTCCATCTGTTCGTAGGGGATAAAGCGCAGGGAAGCACTGTTGATGCAGTAACGTACACCGTTGGGTGATTCGTGGTCACCGGTGAAAACATGGCCTAAATGCGAATCGCCGCTGCGGCTGCGCACCTCGGTGCGTACCATACCATGGCTTGTATCTTTGCGTTCTACTAGCAAAGGTGCTTCAATAGGCTTGGTAAAGGCGGGCCAGCCGCAGCTGCTCTGATATTTGTCGGTTGAAGAAAAGAGTGGTTCGCCGGTTACGATATCAACATAAATGCCTTTGGCAAATTTATCCCAGAATTCGTTGCGGAACGGTAGTTCGGTACCGTTTTGCTGTGTTACCTGAAATTGTTCTGCGGTAAGCTTATCGCGTATAGTTTCGGCAGCAGGTTTTTTGTAGGCACCGGCATCAATTTTCAAGGTACTGAGCAGCTTGATTTTGGCAGGTGATATATGGCAGTATCCGCCCGGATTTTTATCAAGATAGTTCTGATGATATTCTTCTGCCGGATAATAGTTTTTCAGTGGCCCGACTTCGACTGCAAATACCTTATGACGACCGCGTTCCAGTTCCACGATACGTTCTACGACAGCCTGCGCTTGTTTATTGGTATAGTAGATGCCAGTCTGATACTGTGTTCCGGTATCATTACCCTGTTTGTTGAGGACTGTTGGGTCAATGACGTAAAAATATGCCAAGAGCAGATGGTCAAGACTTACCTTTGCCGGATCGTATTCAACACGCACGGTTTCGCGAAAACCGGTTTTCCCGCCCAAAATTGTCTGATACTTGGCATCTGCTTTGCCTGTGCCGTTGGCATAACCGCTTTGGGCATCGATTACGCCCGGTATGGATTGCATCAGCTTTTCCAGTCCCCAGAAGCAGCCGCCTGCAAGATAGATAACATTTTCTTTTTCTTGGGAAAAATCCATAATTGTGACCTCCTTGACCTTTGGGATTGCTTGTTGCTTAGCAGATTGCTGCATGCGTGTGTTGGCAAAGCAGCTGGTAATTAAAAGCAACATTCCTGCGAGAATAATGACAGATTTTTTTAGCATGACGGCACGCTCCTTCCTGCATCGTGAGGTGAGTGGCTGAGAACTGCTTATACTTTTAAGATAGCAGAAAATAACATTCTGTGTCAATGGATAATTATGATTACTTAATGAAAACTACTTGTCGCTTTTGTAAATAAGAATAAGGCGGATATAAAAGACAGGAGTGTCAGCATTGAAAAAATTTTATCTATGAGGAAATTAATCAGCAGCGTCTGTTAAATGCAGGAAAACCATAGGTAAACAGTGTCAGATACTTAATTTTATAAAGAAAACAGAGCATAAAAAATCTCTGCCAAGGTGCATGCAAACACCGTAAGCAGAGATTTTGATTTTTTGATATTGGAATAATATGCGGCTTTATTTATTTTTAGTCGTCAAATTTTTCGGGGAAGAAGATGCGCAGTGTTTTTTCATCGACTGTTTTGCCGAAGCTGTTGCCGATGAAGAAGCACAGCAGGGAAAGGCCGATGCCGAGCACTATCTGGTGCAGGTCAAGCACCTTAATCTTAAAGACCATGGCAAGGCAGTAGATGATTACACCGCCGCCCATGGCAGCAATAGCGCCGTATTTGTTGGCCTTGGGCCAGAAAAGACCGAAAATCAGTACCCAGAAGAAGGCTGTTTCCAGACCGCCGAAGGCAAACATGTTAATCTGCCAGATAACACTTGGCGGTTTGATGGCGATGGCATAAACAAAAAGGCCGAGGATAATTGTTGCGCCAAGGCTGTAGAGGCGAATTTGGTTATTGCTGAGCTGCTCTTCGCGCTTGCCCTTGATGTTCATGTAAACGTCCTTAACGATAGAGGAAGATGAGGAAAGCAGCAGCGAGGATACGGTGGAAATGGTTGCTGCAATCGGTCCGATGATAATGACACCGGCCCAGAAGGGAGTGAGGCTTTGCACGATGGCGGCAGGCATGATGTTATCAACGCTGTTGCCGTAGGCTGTGATGGGCGCAGTCAGAACACCTTTGCTAATGACACCGATCCAGGTTGCGACCAGTGTCATGGCGCCGATAACGACGGTACCGATAATCATAGCGTTGTGCAGCGCTTTGGTATCCTTGTAGCTGATGCCGCGGACAACGGACTGCGGCAGCGACAGCGTACAGATGCCGACGAGCAGCCATTGGCTGATGTACAGCGAAATCGGCATTTTGCCGCGGGAAAGCGGCTCGAGCATATCGGGATGCTGGGTGCTGATGTAGCTCATGATTTTGTTGAAGCCGCCGCCTGCGTGCATCATACCGCCCATGAGGATGCACAAGCCGACGATCATGGCGATGGCGCAGCAGGCATCGGTAACGGCAACACCCTTAAAGCCACCGATAGTAGTGTAAATGACAACAATCAGGCCGAACATCGTGAGGCCGGTGAGGTAGGAAAAGCCGGTTACTGCTTCGAAGAGCTTGGCAGCGCCGACGAACTGTGCCACCATAGTGGCGCAGAAGAAGGCGACAATAACAACGGCCGCCATGTTCGCCAGAAAATCGGAATGATAGCGGGCACGCAGCACGTCAATGACGGTTACGGCGTCAATCTCACGCGCAATCAGGGCAATTTTTTTGCCGAATACGCCTAAAACGAGGAAGATAACGACTACCTGCACGATGGCCATGTACAGCCAGCCGTAGCCAATAACCCAGGCTACGCCCGGACCACCGACGAAGGTGCTTACGCTGCTGTAGGTGGCAGCGGTAGTCATAGCCAGTACAAAGCCGCCGAGAGTACGGCCGCCGATGAAGTAATCCTTGGCGAAATCCTTTTGTCTGTTTTCCTTTGACGTGCGCTGGATATAGGCGCTGATGCTCAAAAGAATCAGCAGAAAGGCCAGCGCAGGTAAAATATTTAAAATACTACTCATGCTGTTTATCCTCCGTGCTGTCATCCAAATCAAAGTTGACAAAAACCTTCTTTGTCAGAAAAACGGTAACGGCGATGGCAAAAAGCCAGGTGCCGACACAGCCGCCCCAAACCCAAAGAGGCGTATGCCAGAATGTAATATTGCTGTCTGCCAGTCCAAAGCCTGCCAAGCACCAGAAGATGATGACGGCGATGGTGGCAAGAACAGTTGCCAACGCCTCACGGTTGGCCTGGCGGAATTTATCACTGCGCTTCATATAAACTGCTCCTTTCGTACAGACAATGCTGTCTGCTTACGTTAATAAATTTATTTTACCACAAAATATGCAGAAATACTTGCAAAATATGCTTAAAAGCATCATAAAATATCAGACGACTGGTGTAATTTGACGGCTGTCTGTGTTATAATGTATCTTGGTGATTAATTTGAAGAAAACAATGTATAATTTAGCTACAATGTGGCTGACGCTGAGCGTCATTTTTTTCCTTTGTGAATATGTAACCGGTATGCTGCAGGTTGTGACATTAGGCGGTCTTGTGGCAGGCTCCTTTATCGAAGGTGCTTTTATGTGTCTGGGCTTGAAGCTGATGCATGTTATTGTCGACAAGCAGTTTTTGCTGACGAGCCTGCAGGAGCTGGCCAAACGCAGAAATGACTCCCTGAAGGCTATGCTGGTGATGGCAGCCTTCTCCCTGGAGGGTGCCGTAACCGTTTGCCGTATGCTGCCGGGTTATGACCTTAACTTTGGCATTATGCACGGTATTTTTCTTTTGCTGCTTTATCCGGCAGCAGCTATATTTTTGGATAAGTTGATGTTAAAGGAGCAGATGGAGCATGGAAATTAAGCTGATTGCCAGCGATATGGACGATACACTTTTGAATAAGGACTGCCAAATTTCTCCGCGTAACGAGGCAGCTATCAGAAAGGCGCTGGACGCAGGCAAGATTTTTTTGATTGCTACGGGCAGAATGTACGTTTCCGTGCGTCCCTATGCGCAAAAGCTGGGCCTTGATGTGCCGCTGGTTACCTATAACGGCGCTCTCGTTAAGGGCAGCCTGAGCGGTAAGGTTTATTACGAGCACAAGATGAAGCTGTCTACAGCCAACGAGGTGTTGGCATACTGCCGCGAGAAGGGTTATTACCTGCAGCTTTATGTGCGTGACAGCATTTTGATTAAGCAGGAGAATGACTGCTCCCGGATGTATACTAAAATCAGCGGCATTCAGACTACTGCTGTCGGTGAGGCGCTTTATCATACGGATGAAGCACCATATAAAATTTTAGTTATGACCAAGAGCGAAGAATTCGCTGATGTATGGCAGCAGTTCAAAGAGGACTTTGCCGGTAAGCTGGATGTTACCAGCTCCAAAGACAATTTCCTGGAGCTGATGGAGCCCGGTGTCAACAAATGGGAGGCGGTTAAGAGCGTAGCGGCAAGCTACGGCGTACAGCCGCAGGAAATTATGTGCATCGGTGATTCCAATAACGATGTGAAGATGATTGCCAATGCCGGCATCGGCGTTGCTGTTGCCAACGCTAAGGACAGCGTGAAGCAGAATGCAAAAATCATTACGGCATCCAATAATGATGACGGCGTTGCTTTGGTAATCGAAAGCATTTTGACGCCACAGGCAGAGCAATAACATGAGGGAGCGTGTTTAGTGCGCTCCCTTTTAATAATGTAGAGATAAGGTTGGTGACAGTAATGGCAGAGGAAAAATCTTTATTGGAATATGTGCGCAGGCAGGCGGAGCTAAATCAGCAGGATAATAAAAAACAGCAGACTTTGCAGGAAGCTCATGCACACGCTCACAACCATCCTAATAAGAAGAAGGTTGTCAACCGACTGGCACGCATTGAAGGGCATGTGCGTTCTATCAAGACTATGGTAGATAACGACAGGGATTGCTCGGAGGTGCTGATTCAGATAGCTGCGGTGCGCAAGGCGTTGGATAATACAGCCAAGGTTATTTTAAAGGATCACCTGGAGCATTGCATTTTGCATGCTATCGAAAAAGGTGAGGGCAGCAAAAGCTTGGAGGATTTTGAAGCGGCCATTGACCAATATCTGCGCTGAAGTTAAAAAGACTGCACGTTAAGAACGTGCAGCTGTGTTTGAGGCTATGCCAGAGCAACTTTTTGCTGCAGCTTGGGAACAAAGAACAGTAAAAAGCTGCTGCGGGCAATATAGAAGATGAGGAAGGCCAGCCACAGGCCGATGTTGCCATAAAGCGGAATGAGTGTAAAGTAGGCGGTAAGGTAACAGCCTGCGGTAAGCAGCATGGAGATGCAGATAGGCTTGGTGTAGAGCGCACCATTGAATACGCCGTAGTAGACGATACCGAGTGCGCTGATAAGCGGGAAGAAGGCTATAAACAAATCGTATTGCTGCGCCGTGGCAATAACGCTGTGCAGATTGGTGAAGCAGCCAAGAATGGCGTGACGGCAGCAATAATAGCCGACAGTCTGCAGCAGGCCGAAGCCGATGGCCCAGATAAAGCTGATCCGCAGCGTATCATTGAGCATGGAGCGGTCGTGCTCGCCGAAGGCAATGCCGGAATAGATGGCACCTGCCTGCGAAAGACCGGTCAGAATATCGCCCATAATGAACTGTATCTGGAAAAGAATAGAATTAGCTGCCAAAAGCTCACCGCCGAAGGCTGAGCTTTGATGCATAAAGCTATTGACCATGATAATCATGCAGAACATACGCACGGTGAGATGCGAACCGCACTGCAGCATCTGGCGGCAAGTAGGGCCGGAAAAGATTTTTCGCAGCGGAACTGCTGTCAGCGGCAGGGGCTTATGCTTGGCATAAAAGTACAGAATAGCCAAAAAGCCGGTAATATTGGCGATGCAGGTGGCAGCAGCAACGCCGGTTACCTCGTAATGCAATACAATGACAAAAAGCACGTCCAGCAGCAGGTTGATGATATTGCTGGCAAGTGCAGTGAGTACCGCGATACGTACATGCAGTGTGCCGGCGAACCATCCCTGTGCTGTCTGAAAGACGAGCGTCAGCGGCATAATCCAGATGAGCATGCGATAATATTGCTCCAACATAGGCCTGGTTGCTGCATCGGGGTTGAAGAGCAGCAGAGCTGTCCGCCAGATAGGCTCCTGCAAAATGACGAGCAGAAGGCCGATACCGAAGGCTGCAAGCACTCCGCGGATAAAAGCACCGGCGAGCAGCTTGGGATCGTGCTGACCTAAGGCTTGCGCTGCAAAGCCGCTGGTAGATATTTTCAGAAAGCCGAAAAGCCAATAGACTGTGCTGAAGATTACTGCGCCCAAAGAAACAGCGTTAATGTATGTATAATTTCCCAAATGCCCGACTACGGCAGTGTCGACGGCACCCATAAGCGAGGCCGCCATTGTAGAAAAGGTAAAGGGAAGACTTGTTTTTATAAACTTCATGTGAGATAATTTCATTGCTGCACCACATTCCTATTAAATTTCTTGCAACACTATAATAACCCCCTGTGGGGGATAATGTCAATAGGAACTATTATCGTTAATAGTATTTTTCTTATAAATTTCCCATTACATCTGTGTGTTTTTTCAAAAAGAAGGGATATCTATGTCTATTCTGCCGATTTTCATACCGCATGCAGGCTGTCCGCATCAATGCGTTTTTTGTAATCAAAAGACAATTAGCGGACAGAAGCTGGCTGCTGTCGCAGCCGCCAAGGAACAGCTTGTGCGTTGGCGCAGTTGGCTGCAACCGAGCGCTGCCAACGAGGCGGCGTTTTACGGTGGCAGCTTTACCGGCCTGCCCCTGGAACTGCAGGAGGAGCTGCTGGCGCTGACGGATGCGCTGCTGGCCGAAGGCTTTATCGGCAGCGTGCGCCTTTCCACACGTCCGGACTATATAGATGAAGAACGCTTGCAGCTTTTGCAGCGTCACGGTGTGCGCCTGGTGGAGCTGGGCGTGCAGTCGCTGGATGACAGAGTGCTGGCGGCAGCGGAGCGCGGCCATACGGCGGCGCAGGTGGCGCCGGCGGTGGCGCTTTTAAAACGCTTCGGCTTTCAAGTCGGCCTGCAGCTGATGGTGGGCATGCCCGAGCAGAGCTTTGATAGCGTGCAGGAAACGGTGCGTAAGGCGATAGCAATGCAGCCTAACGTGGCACGCATCTATCCTTTATTAGTAATCAAGGGTACGCCGTTGGCTGCGGACTACGCGGCGGGGCGCTTTGTACCGCTGACGCTGGAGGAGGCCGTGACGCAGGCGGCCTGGGCTTATCGCAAGCTGACGGAAGCAGGCGTGAATGTTATCCGCATCGGCCTGCAGCCTGACGAGGAGCTGTGCGCACCGGGGAATATCCTTGCAGGGCCGTTTCATCCGGCGATGGGCGAGCTGGTGAAAAGCAGGGTGCTGCGCACCGAAGTGACGTCACAATTAGAAAAGCTGGCTGACTGCGGCGCTGTTACAATATATTGCCCTGCACGCCTGGAATCGAAGCTGCGCGGGCAAAAAAGCTGCAACCTGCGCTATTGGGAAGCGTGCTTCCCGGGGCTTAAGCTGCAGATAATTCAAAATAAGGCAGATGAGATAAGAGTATGTCCACATGTAAATCCTTTGCACCAATCGTAGATGAGCACAGCAGAATATTGATTCTCGGTTCTATGCCGGGAATAAAATCCCTGGAGCAGCAGGAATATTATGCACATCCGCAGAACCGCTTCTGGCGTCTGCTGGCGCTGCTGCTGCAGGAGGATGTGCCGCAGGATTACAGTGCTAAGCAGGCCTTGCTGCATAAGCATCACATTGCACTGTGGGACACGCTGGGCTATTGTGAGCGCGAGGGCAGCTTGGACAGCAGCATCAAAAACGAAGCGCCGAATGCCGTTGTGGAGCTTGCAGGCGAGCTGCCGCATTTGCAGGCGGTAGTCTGCAACGGTGGCAAGGCAGCTGCAGCCTTCAAAAAATATTTTGCCAAAAAACTTCCCGAGCGGGTGCAGGTCTTTTATCTGCCGTCTACAAGTCCTGCCAACGCGCGCCTGCGTTTGGAGGATTTGGCAGAGCA
>OLSP01000034.1_pt1 | contig 99910 bp, 86 predicted proteins | sample 1672941 | NCBI WGS metagenome assembly OLSP01 (sample SAMEA3136739, study PRJEB25190) | human gut metagenome | reverse complement strand
CTTCAGCATCTGTGATAACCAGATTACATCCTGCAATCTCACTGGAATCTGCCACAGACAACTTGTCAATCTCATTTGTAGTCTGCTTATTCTCCTTTCGGCAATTTACATAAATCACTGGAGTAACTGCATCCTTATAACACAGCTGAACCGGAATCGGCTCTTCATCCAAATAATAACTGTCTGAAACGGAAATCTCCTTCAGATAGTACATCCCGGAATTTAATGCCTGAGAAATTGACTTCTGAATTTCCTATTTCCACTGTCTCGCTTTCTACAGAAACGGCAGAACCACTTACTGCACTTCCCGATACCACATAATTTTCATCCTGCAACGGTAACATCATATCGCAGATGACAGTTCCATCCTCACCGGTTGTCAAGGTGGTAAGTTGCGTGCCTGCGTCTACAATCTTTTCTCCATCCACATTGTAAATATCCTGAGCCGTACACAAAGAAAAGGCGGCACCACTGACTGCCTCTTTCGTATCCGCATCCTCTTTCAAAATGGAAATCTGTGGTCGTGCCAGTTCATTGCGAAGATTCAGTTCTCCCTTTTCATTGGTATCGGCTGTGGCGTTGATAACAAATTCATCCTGCCCATTCTCCCATGTAAATTCAAGATTCCATTCGTTATCTTTCGGAAATACATAACCATAAAGTGTTTTCACTTCTTTTACCTTGTATTTTCCTAAAGGTAATGTAATATGAACCACATCATTTTCATCCACAGAGTAATTGCAAATACCCTTACAATCGGATGTAAACTCTGCCTTTTCGCCTGTGGTTATTGTTGCGACCTTTTCTCCATCCTTAAACCATGTATCGCCCTGGTTATCCTGCGTCAAAATATCCCCTTCCGCACAGATTTCAAATTCTGCTCCTTTCAGCGAACAATCCTCGTAGATAAATTCCAATTTGTAGAGTTAAATGTAAAGAAAAAATGACAGTTATGAACCAAAGCCGATACAGTTGACAATCAAAGACACTGGGAAAGTACAGACAGTGAATGTTAAAGATGCACCGATTCTGGAAGTGCCGGATACACCACAGACAGGTGGAAACATGCCGATACTTCCGATTGCGGCAGGATTGCTTATGGTAGTTGGTGCTATGGTGATGATCTGGAAGAAAAGAGCATTGGTAAAGAAATACGATTTTTGTAGAAGTATGGCAGTTCATTTGGTATAATTATGGTGCAGGGGACAAGGGATTGTTCCCTGCAATTTAAAAGATTGGATAGGGTAGTTGAATGAATATGTTTGGGAAATTCCTGCATCATTTATTCGTGTTATATTGATTAGATAATAGTTAGGGGTGTTTTGCATATGAAAACAGAAGACATTGAAAAGAGATTAATTGAACATATTAATTCGCAGAAAGGTGTGACAACGCCTTTAGGAAAATTGTTATTTACTAGTAGTGATAGGATTGGTCAAGGAGGAAATGGATTAGTATATCGTGCGACGATAAATGACAAAGAAATTGCTATAAAATTTTTGGTTTCTGACTTAGAATCAAAACAATTAAGGTTTAAGTCGGAATACTTTAACACAAACTATGCTCGAAATGAGTTGAAGAATATTGTTAATATGATACATTATGGCGAGCTTGAAATACAGGATAATGTTGTTATCCCTTACATAATAATGACTTGTTATTCGAAAAATTTGAAAGAATATAGAAAAGAGAAGAGTGAGATTAATGAGGAAATTTTTTTGAGTTTGGTCAACTTTCTTTTTTCAACATTGAATCTAATTCATCAAAAAGGCATTATTCATCGTGATATTAAGCCAGAAAATGTTCTGGTTGATGAACATGAAAAATTTGTATTGTCTGATTTTGGAATTGCACATTATGATAAGGATGATTTTCTGATAGATAATAAGACGAAAAAAGGAGAGCGTTTAGCTAATATAGAATTTTCGGCTCCGGAACAAATTAATAATCAATATGAAGTGACAAAAACAGCTGATATATATTCTATGGCTCAGGTTATGTATTGGTTTATATTCGGAACTGTAAATCGTGGGACAGGAGCAGAGTATATTTCACAAAAATATGATTGGGAAGACGCATATATTTTTGATAGTATCATTAATAAATGTCTTAGGAATAAGCCGACAGAACGTTTCCAATCAATAAATGAGATAATTCAGTTTTATAAAAGTGAAAAAAACAAAAATAAAGAATTAGATCCGTTTGAAGATATGCATACATTTCATAGTGCAATATTGTCTGTTGTTCCTGAATTTTATAATCAGGCATTTGCAGTAACAGATAAAGAGGTTATGTGTGAATTATTTAATAGTATTTTTTCGCGTAAATATAACCAATCAATTGAGTTTAATACAGGAATAGGGAATAACTCGATTGATTCAATAATCAAGTTGGAAAATAATGATTTTTTAATGGGACCACGACAGTTAAATATTCATAAAATTTGGGGATTGCTTACAGATGATATTTACGATGATATTTTTTTGCTAGAAATAGAGGAATCATTGCCATATGTAATTGATGGTAAAGAGTACTACATAGTTGAAGTTATTGAAAATAATCAAATTGTTCCTTATACTGCCATTGCAAGTGGGTATGTAAGGTATAAAGATAAGGTGCAAAGGGTTTTAGATTTAGATATTCAAGAGCGTTACATTGGAAATGATTATAAAGTAATTGCTATCGCTCCATTTCATAGCTGTACTATTATTGGAAAAAATGATAGATTTTTGGAAGAATTACAAAAAGTTAAAATATTAAAACCAGAAGATATAAAAGCTTTAAAACAAAAGATTCATATGAATAGAAGTCGTGATGTTTCTATGAGATTGTAAAAAATTTCGATTTGCAGGGAACAATTCCTTGTCCCCTGCACCATAATTATACCAAATAAACTCCCAGGCATCTACAAAAATCTTATTTCTTTACCACTGTTCGTCTCTTCCAGATCACCACCGCTGCACCAACTACCATAAGCAATCCTGCTGCAATCGGAATGATTGGCATGTTTCCTCCTGTCTGTGGTGTATCCGGCACTTCCGGAATCGGTGCATCTTTAACGGTCACTGTCTGCACCTTTCCAGTGTCTTTGATCGTCAACTGTACCGGCTTTGCCAACTGATAACCGGATGGAGCGGAAACCTCTGTAAAGGTGTAAGTCTCTCCAACGACCAGTTTTCCAGTAATGTCATAAGCATCATCTTTTGTAACAAATTTCATCACTTTATTTCCTTTGGAATCTGTTATAACAAACTTTGCACCGCCGAGAGCCTGTCCTGTCTCCTTGTCCAGTTTCAAAAGCTGTATATGCGTCTGCTCATCCACCATAATGATCTTGTCATCGGTATGATCGACAAATGTTCCATCTTTCTGTTTCACGGCAACTACAGATGTATAGGAAATACCTGTTTCGCCGGATACCGCACTTCCGCTGACTGGATTTACCGTAACTGCACTTCCGCTTGCTACTGTATCTGTTGGATTTTCTGCCACAGAGGATGCCATCACAGACTTTATCTGATAGGTGATCACATCTGCGGTAACATATCCATCCGCAGAATTAGCACTCTCTCCACTGCAATCATACTTTCCAAAGGAATATAAGTCATCCAGATTGTCTGCTGATAAAGTAAACTTAATGCCGCCTAGTCCTTTCCCATCTTCGTCCTGCTTATGCAGTGTAATTCTCTGACGGTAATAGGTATGATCTGTTATCGTTTTGTAATTTGGATTCTGCACAGTATCTGCATCAACCGTGATTAGTTTCTGATAGCCTTTTGTTGCTCCGATCCTCTCCCACATGGTTGCCTTTGCTTCCCAGGCTCCTGTTGGCTGAAAGATCTGTTTATACAACTCTGCTACAGTCTTATTCGGAAAATACCCTGTATTTGCTTTTACCTGTTTGATCACATTTTTCAGATTTGCTTCAGAAGTATTTCCCTCTGATACCGCCCAGATAAGCGCCTGACCAAGAACAAAACCCTTCTTTGCCCGATTACAGTCATTGACATAAAAACGGATAATCTTTGCATAGTAACCATGTTTTTCTCCACCGGTATTTTAATTCCAGGTATGAGTATCCGTCACCTGATAAGTATTTCCGGTATGACAAGTTTTGCCAAGACTGAGACAAAATGCAGTCTTACTGCCAACATTGATTTTCCACCATGTTCCCGTTTTCGTCTTTGAACCGACATCGACATTTCCTAATCTTCCTCGGATTTTTTCTTAACAGTTTCATCATTCTTCTCAGCTCTTTTTTGTTACCTTGTAACCTGATTTTTAACATCAAACTTACCTCCATTTCTAAAAAGTGGAATTAAAAAAGGGAAGCAAAAACGCTTCCCTCTGAATAACCACTGGCAGTTCGCTTGAACATCTCTGCTCAAACCAAAAGCATATGACTTAATCCTCATACTGGATATGGCAACATCACTTCTTTACCTTTATTTTTTTAACCTTACTCCATTTTCCGTACACCTTTTTCTTACCATCCATCTTGTAAGCACGAACACGAATATAATAAGTTTTCTTCTTTTTCAGTTTCTTGATGATGTACTTGGTTTTCTTGGTCTGTATGCTCTTTTTCTTTTTAAACTTTTTGCTCAGGGCATACTGGAGCTGGTAACCTTTGGCACCTTTGACCGTATTCCACCTAACAACTAATTTCCTGCCTTTTTTATTTTTTAACATTCGCAAATTTACTTTTGGCAATGTTTTCTTATTTGATACCTTACCAGTCACACTTTTGTTCCCCGATGTATTTGACGGCGTTATCGTCGGTTGTTTCGTCGGCACAGCAGTTGGCGTTACCGTCGGTTGTTTCGTTGGCACAGCAGTTGGCATCGCCGTCGGTTGTTTCGTTGGCACAGCAGTTGGCGTTACCGTCGGTGTTGGTGTTGGTGTGGCATCTGGTGCCACTTCCTTTTCCAGCACAATGCTATTATTCCAAAGCTCATATTCCGTTTCTTCCTGACTCACTTCCAAATACAATATCTTCGTTCCGGATATATCATTTCTTGTGGCTTTATTCCATATCTCCACAAGTGAAATATCTTTCGATTGTCCTGATGATAATGTTCCCAATGTTTCTGTATGTATTACATTACCGTTTTCTCCACCATCTTTAACAACCAAAGATGCATTTTCTGCCTCATTACCACCATTATTGGTTACTGTTATTAAATCATTATTTTTCGCTGTAACAGCAAGATCACTTGTTACCGTTTCAATCGTTTGTTTCGCTGTCAACTGCTGTTCAAATGTTTCATCCGATGTAACGGAAGCCGTAATATCCGAAGTAGTAAAATCTGACGGAACAGAAATCAATATCTCCTGCTCACTCTGCATACCAGCAGCTAGTTTGTCTACGAACGGCCCCTCATACAACACATTTCCGGAAGCATCTTTTACTGTAATTTTCACATGATTCAAATCGGTTGTACCGGTGTTTGATACAGTAATCAAAATCGGATTTTCCTTATCCGTACCAAAACTTAGAACATCATAAGCAATATTGGTAACCTCCGCCTGACTCCGTTTGGTCTCATATTTATATTTTAATACCGTTGCACCATATGGATTTTCTTTTGAAGTATCCACTTCCTGCTCTGTATAAACAACTCCCGGTTCTTCACTATTTTTTAACAGTGCAAAGCCACTGACATAGCCCCCATCTTCGGTAAGCGCAGCAGCAACGGATTCCTCTCCTATCTTTTGTTTATAAATTTCGCTATTAAAGTTATCCTGCCCAATCCAGTAAACGGCATCTTCATATACATCATACGAAGAACTGCAGGCAATCCTCAAATTTTCTGTCTCCCCACCGTCATAGCGCATAAGCGTTCCGTCCTGAATAAAGTAAATCTTTCCATCGATGCATTTTACTGCCTGCATTCCGGTATCCGCAGTTGCGATTGTTTCACCATTTACCAAAAGGGTCTCCCCCTGAACCATAGCCAGTGAAAATTTGTCTCCAACATAACCATACGCAAAGTCACTGATTGTATCATTGGTACGGTATAATTCTTCCGGAGCAGACCAACCATCCTCAGTCAGTTTACTTCGATAAATCTTCGTCTTGCCTTCTTCTAACAATGCATCACCAGAAGAATTTTCACCCCAAACGGCATACAAATCTGTTCCGTCTGATGCAAACTGGTATTTATAACTCCAATTTTTTCCTGCTTTTCGCAATGTAACAACCTTATCGAAAGTTTGACTTTCTTCATCATATCTTGCAACTTTTAATGCCAGGTGCCGCAGGATTTCCTCCTCGGACATATCTTCCGTAATTGCCACATCGCTGTTTTCGTACATCACATAAGTAAATCCATTGTGAGAAAACATCTGTGCTGCCGTATCCAGCCGTCCCGTCTTGTCAACCGGTTTGCCATCACTCCATGCACCATTCTGATACAAACGGTACATCAGTGTTGTCTGACCGCCGGAATTTTCCTCGGTATCATCCAAATAAGTCATAAGTGCCGTTCCGTCCGCAAATGTCGTTATCGCCGGCTTTGCATTTTCATAAACCAGCGATTCTTGTGCCGAATCCAGCAAATTTTGACTCTGTTTAACCGATTGAATCTCTTTTTGAGTCACAGGTGTACTTCTCTTATATGTCATTTTGCTGATACTTTTTGTCGTCTTGCCTAAGTTTGGATACAACTCCAATCGGGAAAACTTCCAGTCTTTATATCCTGACAATCCCGGCACTGTCGTATCTGCCTGAATATAAAGTTTTCCTGTCAGATAAGCCGACACAGAATTCGAAAAACTCTTCCATGGAAAAGAGGCTTTTCCACCAATTTCTCCCTCAATACCACCTTTTATATTAATGACTACAGCGTCCGCGCCCAAGGCAATATGCGGCTTGATTGCAAGATTTAACTCTCCACTTGGTGTAATGACTTTTTGCGGATTCATCGTAAGGCAGATTTTCCCATCGACACTTCCAGAGACACCAAATTCCGAATACACAATCCACCAAAGCGGCACTTTTACGCTTCCGCCGGCTTCCAGTGCCGCTGTCATGCCACCTTCTTCAAAACCGATTACACTGCCATTATCATCTAATTTTAGTTTTACATACCCCACCGCATTACCATCTACATGAAACGCCGCACTTCCGTTTACTTTCTTTAACTTTCCTCGAAGTTTGGAAAACTGATTCCATAATTTCGTCGTATTAACTTTTCCACCACATGATTTAACCAGTGATTTTACTTCCTGATACGATTTACGCCAATAGGTGTCATTTGGATCCTTTTTCACAGTGGCTCTATTATTTGACTTAATTCCTAACAATACTTCTGCTGTCTTATTCTTGGCATCAATATTCACCGTCATGTTAGCAGCATCGAAAAAGGATAAATCCATCGACATCTTTTGTTTAAAAATATTGAATGTATTGTTGCCAATACTGATTTCCGGTCCTTTTAATTCGGCTGAGCCAAGGTTTGAAAAATTAGGCAATGACTTTTCAATATTGGTAATGTATTTTTTGTCTTCAGTGCTGATAACAGACGTTGGAGTAGGTTTTGATGTCGGAGTAGGTGTTGGTGTCGCCTGTGACGAACAACCTCCCACATTTGCTGTAACTTTTCCTGCATAACTCCAAAGAGTAGAAGAGGAAAGATTTAAATGCAAAGCGGGCCGAACCGCAACATCATAGTCGACACTAGGACCACTGTAACCGCCGCAGCCAGTGCAACCCACAAAGGATGCATAATCACTATACCCGCCCGGCGACCGCAACCACCACCAGCCGTTCCCCTCGACCTCCGTACTCGTGGACGTGTATGCTCCGCGTTCTTTTGCATATACAGTATTTTTTGCTTCTCTTGTTTCACTGTCCGTTCTAAACTCGCCATTAAATCCATAACCAGTATTACTTGCTTCTGCAATGGACAAAAGATATACTTTATCTGTTGTGTTCACGCCACCCTCGCCACCAGAATATGGATTGTCATCATTCACAACTGTTGTGTTCTTTATGTCCGCCTGTTCTGCAGATGTAAATGCCGTATTTAAAAATGTATCATTTAACCATGTACGAAGAGTACAGGTTGCCCATGTCACACTTGTATCTTTCTCATTATACAGTTTAGCATCCAAGTTTTGGTCTGCCAGCAAAAAGGCATCCTTTCCATGCACGGAAAGGACTCGCCATTTAATTGGTTCTTTTTGGTCATTCTGGTCGGCTTTTCCATCGCCATTTGTATCATTCTGCCAGTAGTTTCCAAAATAGATACAATCCCATGTTGTTACACCATTTCCATTGGTAGTTGGATTTTGCAAACTAATTGCGGCTTTAGCCGGTGTGGATTGTCCCAGCGTAATCTCGCACAGGGATAACACCATTACCAATGCCAGAAATTTTGCCAACAGGCGTTTTGTTTTTCTCTTCATAATGATCCCTCCTCAACTCAATGCTTCAACTTTCATTCTAAATCTCTAAAAGAAGCCCTTCTAATATGTGCCTTAAACGCACGGTTCCTGCTCTTACACTTTCTTTGGTTTCAAACACAATTTTATTTCCAATATTAACTACATATTTTCTTCCATATTTCTTAATTGCAATTGGAACAACCGGTTTTTGAGAAACTTGTGAAACATATACAGCCCCTTTTTTTAATGGCAGTAATAATTGTTGTGTCCGATTTCTAGTTCCCTCCGGGAATATCACAACATCTTCCCCATGTACGAGATTATGTATTAACATCGAAATAGCCTCTTCACAAGATTTTTTATTCTCTCGCTGCACAAATATGGTTCCAATATTCCGTAGGATTCCACCCCACATACCAGACTCACATTCCTTTTTTATCAGGAAATGGGGCATCCTATTTTTTAGTACGATATGCATAAGTGGAATATCAAATGCTCTTTTGTGGTTACATACAAAAACAACATTTTGATTTATAGGAAATTTTTCATTTCCTCTTACATCGATCTTGATCCCCCACAAAATCGCCCTTCCTATAATGCGCACCAATATTTTATGAATTCTTTCACACCTTAACAGCTTAGTTTTATCAAAGGGTAATTTCACATAATATTCTCGAAGTTGACTTATATATGCTTGCTTATCATAAATTGTCATCTTTTCTATTTCATGAATGGATTTTCTATCAAATTCATGTCCCCCTACCATTTCAGTTTCTTCACCCTTTCATATAATTCCTTAAAACTATTTACCCTGCACTCATCCAGATCATGGCACTCCAAATTCCATGCAGCCGTATAACAAATCACCTGATTGTTTTTACAAACCTCATAAAGATTTTCCGGGCTGTCATCTACCATAACATCAATGTTGTTTTCCTTGCAGACGCGCAATTTATCCACTCCGCTGCCTTTTTCCTCACAGAAAATAATGTCGTCATAAGTCATATGGTTTTTCTTTAACCAATGCCTTAACATCCAGCGGAATAATTTGCCGGTAATTCCAGTTTCTGTTGTGTGGACTCTGCTCGTTATAATTACAACTCGGTGTCCTTCTTTTCTTAGTGAATTAACAACTTCCGCAGCATCTTCTGTCATCGGTTCTTTCAGACAATACTTCCAAATATACTTAATCCAGAATGACTCTCTCTGTTTTTTCGTACATTCAAATACATCCTGCACCTCAAACATATCCGGATTTTTAATAGATATTCCATACTTTTTTTGAAAATATCTTTTTCCTTCTCTTAACTGAAACGTGCGAATATCCACTAAAACACCATCCACATCTAATCCAATATTCATAGGTCCTCTCCTTTCAGCTTTTTCTCTAACTGCTTAAACATTTCCTGTTCGTCACAATTTAATGGATTCAATGGCTCTTGTACCGTAATATTTAATGGATATCTTTTATGCTGCTTCCAATTAAACAATTTAGGAGATTTTTCATGTCTTGGATATATTTCAAATCCGCCCTCTATGTATATTGGCAATATAGAGATCCCCGTATCCTTTGCAATTTTTATAACACCTTTTTTTAATGGGAGCAGACCGCCATCACGGGAGCGTGCCCCTTCGGGAAATATAATTGCATTTGAACCATTTAATAAATGTTCTTTCACACAGTCAATCTCCGGGTGTGTTCCCCGTTCTCTTTCAACAGGAATGCACCTTAACAACCGAAAAAAACGCTTAGAATCCAATCTACGCTCTGCCGCCGCCAATGTCACAAATTCTTTTTTTCCTAATGTCTTTCCAAGAACAGACAAAATCCATACCGGATCCAAATAACTCGTATGGTTCGAGCAAATAATATAGTTTTTCCCCTTCTCGATATAATTTAATCCCGATATATTAAAATGCCATAACAATCTTGCTGCTTTCAACAAACTACTCAATAATAGCTTATCTTTCTTCTTTTCCTTAATTACCTCACTTTGTTTCTCGTCCTTATTTAATAACAGGTACTTATGATAAAAATCTTTTTTTTCATCCCTCTCACTCAAAGTTGGATAAAACTGTATTTTTAAAGGATATCGTCCTCCTTTCCGAATCATATGCGGAAATTTTTGATTCTTCGGGTATATCTCATATGCTCCTTCAATCCTGACTGGCAATATAGGAACATCTGCCTCCAGTGCAATCTTTTCAGCACCGGATTTAAATTCACCTATTTTCCCATCTGTTGTTCTTGTCCCTTCCGGGTGAATCAAAACCACCTTGTCCTGTTGCAGACATTCAAGAACCCGTTTCAAAGCAGGACTTGTATTTGCTCCTCTGGCTACTGGGATTCCCCCCGTAAGTCTCAGACCTCTTCTGGATATACCGGAATCTAAATGCTCCTGTTTTGCCATACAGCAAAAATCTTCAAGTTTTATTTTTCCCTTTCCCGCTGCCATAATCCACATCCCATCTAGATGGCTTTGATGGTTTGCACAAATAATATAAGGTCCTTTTCCCGGTATATATTCCACTCCGCTCACTTCAAATTTGTAAAACAACTTAGTAAAACAGCGAAAAGCCGATAAAGTAAAACGGTCTCCTATATGCCGTTTCATCGGATATTTTTCCACATCATATGACACGGTATTTTGAGCATTTTCTCCCTGATGCTCAATCAGCTCACACAATTGCTTAACCGTTAATTGAGCGGAAATACAATTTGTTAAATTCACACCAAACTGTTTTTCGATTTCTACACATAATTCAAACAAATTCAAGGAATCAATTGCTAAATCATCCTCCAATACAGACTTCTCCCGAATCTCTTGCTGTACACCCAATGACCGCAGTATCTGTTCCAGCTGCCTATGCGTATCCAGTTCTTTCTCAGAATATTCAACCTGACTTTTATTTTCGTCCATCACTTGTTTATTACGCAGTTTATATCTTTGAACTTTACCTATGGATGACAATGGTATCTTATCAATAAACTGCACATCTGCAATCCGGTAATCACCGCCAAGTTCTTTTGACCGATTCATGAACTGACTCGTTACCAAGTCTGTATCTTTTATCAAATCCTTTTCCAAGAAAAAAACTACTTCATCATAGCCGGCTTCCTCTACTGGAACACCTACACATGCTGCCATAACATTTTCCGGGATACAATCCGCATACAAATTTTCTAACTGCTCAGGCGTTACTTTCTCTCCATTTCGAAGGTGAATACTTTCCTTGCTTCTTCCGGTAATATATAAGTATCCTTTTGAATCACAATATCCTAAATCTCCTGTTTTAAAATATCCATTCTCATAAGCTTCTTCTGTTGCCTTTTCATCCCGGAAATATCCTTTCATATGACATGGCGTTTTTACCTGAATCTCTCCGATTCCATTTGCGTCCGGATTTTGAATCCGCACCGAAATTTCAGGAAACGATGTCATTTTCCCAATAGAATCCGATGGAAATCTGTCATAAACCGTTGTCGTAAGCATTGGCAGATTCATTTCTGTTGAGGCATATGTATTCATCCAGTAGTAACCCATCCTCTGAAAAAACAAACCTACTTCCCTGCTACACTTTCCGCCACCAGTTCCTAAAAATTTCATTTTTCCACCAAATACCTGCTTATTTATTTTTCTAAAGAAGAAATTTCCGGCTTTGATATGTAATTTTTCGTTTAACCAGCCACAAAAGGAAAGCATTTTCATTGCAAACTTTTTGTTATTTAACTGACTTACTATCTTCGTATAAAATGTTTCATAAACTTTTGGTACCATTCCAAATGCATTTGGCTTGTACTTTTGGAATCCATCCATTAATTTTATTGAGTTTGTATTTTCGAGCAGTCCAATCTGTCCTCCGCCCAAAAACAAAGCAAAAAAAACTGAAAAACCAGAAACATGAAACATTGGAAACACTAATAGATAACGAATATCATTTGTTCCAAATGCACGAAGAAGCAACTCCGCTGACTTCATCTGTGCCTCATATGTTATCATGACACCTTTGGGTTCACTTGTTGTTCCTGATGAATATAGAATAGCAAGCACATCATCGCTGTCTTTTGATGGCTCAGAAAAGTATTCTCTATCATGAAACAAATCACCCGTTTTTATATTAAAAACCGGATATTTTTGTGTCCATTTATAAGCATACTTTTGATAAATTTCTTCATCACATACAATGCCGCTAATATCTGATTTTTTCACCAAAGAATCCAGTTCTTCCTCAGGCAGTTGTGGATTCAATACTACGCTTACCAGTTCTGAAATAGCAAGCGCAGTTACCGCAATACACCCAAATGGAGACATCGGTGTTAATAGAAGTACACGGTCCTTTCTGTGCAGTATACTTTTCTGAAATTTTTGCATTAATAATTCACATTTTAATCCAAAAGACCGATATGTTATATCATCCTGTGTTCCATCTGATTTTATGTAAGTCAAAAAGACTTCTTCTGCTTTTTTCCCATCACATAAATTGTATATTTTCTCAATAAACAGATTTCGCATCGCGTTATCAGTTTTTTTATTCGACATCTTGTTACCCTTCCGTCACGCTGTCATCATAATCCTGTGTTACGCCAAGTTCACCATCTACATAAATTCCTTCTGTTCCAATGCCATCAAATACAATTTCCTTTTCTTTGGTTTCCTCTGTATCCCGGATTAGCATAATTGATGTTGTATAACTGCCATCTGTAGTGTCCTTTACCGTCTCATCTTGGAACAACATATACGAACTTCCATAGACTTGTATATGCCCACCATAATATACTTTTCTCCATGTCTCATTTCCCTCTCCAATTATAAAACCCTCATAACTCACATTATTCCCTGTTTCGTCTGTCACAAGCCCTAGTGAATATGTCTTCTCATCCTTGTAACAGTAGGATATTTCCCCTTCCAGTGCTTGATACATATAATATTCTTCATCAGATAAATTGCCAGCATATATCAGCGACTGCTCAATTTGATTATTCTTCATTTTTGCCAATTCTCCTAAAGTAGGAATACCGTTTACTACCATAGGAAATCCAAACTTATCCGTATACGAACAACTCGAATATCCCAAATAATATCCGGTTACCGAACCATCAGAATGAAAAGAATATAATTCCTCTATTTTTTGATCCTTACCTACTATTTCATCATCCTTCAAAGTTCCAAAGTAAGTAATAACATCCTTTTTAAACAATTCTGAAAACTTCATTGTGTTATCTTGTGCATTAATCCCACCATCGCTTACATCTGTCTCATTCGACTCACCACATCCGGTCATTATAAGCATCATACTGCATATGATAGCAAGTATAGAGAAAATTCTTTTTTTCATGTTTCTCAACCCCTTTTTTCACCTAGTTAGCCATGATCAAAACTCCACACATTACATATTTATGCGGGTTTGCGAGGAATGGCAACCTCTTTTATCACTACAAATTTATAGTAACAATCAACTCCAAATGGTATAATTAAGTTGTCAAAATCAATTCACCGAAAGGAGCTGATTGTTATCTACCGTCAAGAAATTTTGAAAGACATCCGTCTTTTCACTTCACAACCAGTTGCAGGAACTTTGTAATGGAGAACGTGTGATTCCTTTGAACAGACGAAATACCAAAAATCCAAACCTTCTTCCTCAAGGAAATCCTGTCTGTGAGGCTGGGCTTGCCATGTTGAAAGGCGGCAAATTTTCGATAGCGGGCGTACCCATCAAAAATTCTGTTGTCCATTAAAATCAAGCAAAAACACTGATTGTCCCTGCCATCATACCTAGTTATAAAGTTTCGCATTAGTAATCAGCATGTTTCCCCATCCAGAGTCATCTGAATATGCCACAATTTTCACATATTTAGCGCGATTGATTGCTATATCAAAGGAAACTGGTTTTGTCTTGTAATTCATTTTTGGCGACTGATAAATCAACACACCATCTGCAATAATCTGTATCCATGTATTTTCGTAATCTTTAATTTCATCAGAACGAATAATCTCTCCAGACAACCTAGTGTATTTCCCGTCTAAAGAATATTCAATGTATCTATCTCCTTTCTCTCGTGCAGCAACCCTAATAGGATTCGTAACCGAATTTCCCCAACGGTCTTCCATTGCTCCCTCATAGTTTTCTGCGCTCTCACTATCAAACGGCTTCAAACTCCACAGATCCTTCCAGAGTTCCACATACTGATAAGCCAAATAAGTGTTTCCTACACCATCTTTAACACAGACGGTATAATATCCCGGTGTTGTCACCTGAAATGACTTCTGATCGTTTTGCATTGCCGTATAATCGGCTTTTTTCTTTGATTTCAGCCAGCCCTTCTGATAGCCAATATAGGAAATTCCATTATTATCCCACGCAGACACAGAAACGGTGCCCACTTTGTTTGCAACCGAGTAGTCTGTTTTTACCGATGGTGCTGTTTTGTCAATACACTGAACCTGAATATTGCGGACAGTATACTTTCCGGCTTTGTTTTTCAACCGAACCGAATACCAGCCATTGTACGGTGCACTAAAAGATTTCTTTTTCGTGATTGACTTTGCACGCTTCCAATATTTGTTTGCTTTCTTTGTAACTTTTCCGGCACGATAGCGAATTTCTTTTATCTTCGCTTTCTTCTTTACCGCGACAGAAACCCTTACACTTTTTCGTGTAACAGCTGTTGTTGACGGTGTCAAAGAAAATTTCGTTGCCTTCTTTGCTGCTTTCGCAGGTGTTGCCAGTGTTGCCACTCCAAGCACGAGTAATGCTGTTGATAAAACTAATTTCTTCATAACAATTCCTCCTATTTTTTGTTGATTTATGCCTACATCATAGCACATATTGTTCTATGATTCAATAGTCCATTTTGTTCCAACAATATCAGATGGATTATGTACAATTTATAATATTACTGTGTTTTACTCGGATTCATTCCGTTTAAGATCACCCTTAATATCAGGAGGTTTTATTACATGAAGATGCAGCGTATTCGTGATCTGCGAGAAGACAACGATTTAAAACAAATAGACATCGCAGACTACTTACACATTAGCCAGCGAACTTATTCACATTATGAGACAAACAGCCGGAGCATGCCGGTTGAAATGCTGAAGCGGCTTGCTCTCTACTACAATACAAGCATGGATTACCTGGCAGAACTTACCGATGAGAAGAAGCCCTACACAAGAAACAAAAAAACACTTACAAAATAAAAACACATCGCATTTGCAATGTGTTTTTATTTTATGATTCTTCCTCTATATTTTCCTCTTCTTCTTTTGGATAAATCTCATCCAATGTTCCATAACGGAATCCCTTTTTCTTCAAATATTTTATAACCGTGGGAAGTGCCTGTGTATTTGATTTTGATACAGCATGGATCAGCGGGATCATGCCATTGTGATAGTATGTTTTAAACCGATTTATAACATACTCTTTCCCCGGCTGTCTGTTCGTATCATAATCGTAGTAAGCCAGGCTCCAGAATATGGTAGCATAGCCAAGACTCTGAGCCACTTTTACACTGCGCATGCTGAAATTTCCCTCCGGCGGCCGGATAAATTTATCCATTTCATAGCCGGTAAGTTTCTTCATGGTGCGGGCACACTGCAAGATTTCTCTCTTCAGCCGTTTCACACCCAGTTTTGACATCTGAGGATGAGTGCAGGTATGATTTCCTACCAGATGGCCTTCCCTCTTCATGCGATTCACAAGTTTTGGTGTTTCTTTGATATAGGCCTCCGTGACAAAAAAGATTGCCTTTACTTTGCACTTTTTCAATGTATTTAATATCCGCTTTGTATAACCGGCTTCATATCCACAGTCAAAACTAAGGTAAACCACTTTGTCTTTCTTGCTGTGAGGCCCTACATAATAAGCATTGTATTTCTTTAACTTCCATCCTCTCGGCCCGGATCCGGCCGGTTTCTGGTGCCTTGTATTCTGACCCAATCCCCAGCAGTAGGTCTTGGTAGAATAGTCAGATAGTTTCTTTTTCGCCTGCACCTGTTCTGCCGGTTCCAAAAACATCCCTGCCAGGATACAAAAAACCAGTAAAATCCCCAATCCACTTCGTCTTCTCATATTCAGTACCTCATTCTTCTTTCTCCGTCTGCTCCATAGCCTGTGTCAGGGCTTCTAAAAACAGCGAACATTTCTCTGCAAATTCCGTAGCAAACGTCTCTCCCAGTGAATCCATTACCAGGTCCCGGACCCGCTGGATCCGGCCGGAATTTTCTCTCAGTGTCTCTATTCCTCTTTCTGTCAGTGTAATACTTGTATTTCTCCGGTCGCTGGACAAATCTCTTTTTTCTACCATGTTTTTTTCTGACAAGGATCGTATCATTCTGGATACAGCAGGCGACGACACCCCCATATCCTGTGCCAGCGTACGAACTGTGGAGACCTCTTGCACCTGTACCTGCCTGTGAATCTGCACCAGCAGAAAAAATTCCGCCTTGGATACCGATACAAAATCCATTTTTTCCACAATCCGGTTAAACATTTTGAACAATTCAAAATAGCGTTCTTCTAATGTTTCCAATCCATCTCACCTCTATAAACATAATAACATAATCAGCGCTCCAATAACAGCACCAATTGCCACCAGTAAAAGTCCCAGGTCAAAGTAAGCCATCGCCAGGGCCACTACCGTTCCCACAAAAGATGCCGCCATATTTCCCGTAGCATAAAAAATTCCGGGAAATGTCAAGGCAGACAAAACAGCATACGGAACATAATACAAAAAATCTTTTATGAACCGTGACTTGATCTGTCTCTGGAACAACGCCAGCGGCAGAAAACGGATCAGATATGTGACTACCGCCATGATCGCAATACTTATTAAAATTCTAATCATGCTCCTCCTCCCTTCTTACCGGCATAAAGGCCGCTGCGACAACGGAAACCAACACCGTTGCCAGAATCACTCTGAATCCACCGGATATAAAGGAAAACAGCGGAACATAATACAGCAGTGCCGATACAGCTGCCGCCATAACCACAACAAAAAAGACAGATCGGTCTTTTTTAGAAGGTGGAATGATAATGGCTATAAACATGGCATATAAGCCAAGTTCCATGGCATTACCAAGGCTTGCCGGCATGATATGGGATGCTGCGGCCCCTAAAAAGGTTCCCAGAACCCATCCAAAAATAGGGATAGAGATCAACCCATACATAAAAGATGCCGTAATTTCTCCCGGTTCCGTCGCTGCCACGGCAAAAATCTCATCTGTAATGGCAAACCCAAAGACAGCCTGGCTGCGCTTTTTCGTGCCTGGTTTTATCTTCTGTGTAAGAGACAATGACATCAGCATATATCTCATATTAATAATAAATGTTGACAGTGCAATCTCAACATAAGTCCCCCCTGTCAGCATCAGTTCCAGTCCTGCCAGCTGTCCGGCACTGGTTACATTGGTCAGCGAGATCAACACAGCTACCCACACCGGCAGTCCACCATGAGCTGCTTTTACACCAAATGTAAAAGATACGGATAAATATCCTAACGCAATGGGGATTCCTTTCTTTAGTCCTCTTTTCCAATCATTCATCTGTTTCTTTGAAGGTAACGATCATTTCCGTCCCTTTTAAAACCTCACTTTTCACTTCAATCTTTGCCTTATGCTGTACTACGATATGCTTCACAATAGCCAGTCCAAGGCCGGTTCCTCCTGTCTCTTTGGAACGGCTCTTATCCACCCGGTAAAACCGCTCAAAAATGGAGTCCAGATGTTTTTTCTCTATTCCGATTCCTGTGTCTCTCACTCTCAGCACAACCGATCCGTCCTCTTTTTTTACAGACACATATACCTGTCCCTCCGGACGGTTGTACCGTATGGCATTGTCAATCAGGTTATAGATCAGTTCTTCTAACATTTTCGGGCTTCCCTGAACCAGCACGGGGCTTGTGTCCAGATGCAGTGTAACCTGCCTTCTATCTGCGTTTAACTGCAGCATATCAACACAATCTGCCGCCACTTTGTCAAGCTGCACCGGACTGAACTCTCCCGATAGATCCGATACATCCAGCTGGGACAGCTGAATAATGTCATTGATCAGTGACAACAGGCGATTTGCACTTTTATGTATCTCTCCTGCAAAACGGGTCACATCTTCATTGGTGGCCATACCACTTTCAATCAATTCCGAATAGCCACTGATGGAAGTCAGGGGCGTCTTCAATTCATGAGACACATTGGCAGTAAATTCCTGTCTCATTTTACTGCTTCTTACAATGTCTTCGTGCTGTTTTTTGATCGTAACCAAGAACGGCCTCAGTTCTTTATATGTATTAAGAGGCTGCTCCGATTCCATGTTACCGGCAAGCCGTTCGATGGGCGTCACAAAACTTTTGGCCAGTATGCGGGATAACACAGCGCTCAGTACAAATAAAAGGATCACTAATCCACCGATCAGCGGCAGGATCTGAATGATAAAATTAAAATAACTCTGGCTCTCCTTAGACACTCTCAGTATGTTGCCGCTTTTCATTTTCAGGGCGTAATAAAAAGAACTTTTGGCCAGGGTTGTGGAAGTCCGGACCGCCTCCCCCGTTCCACTGCTCATCGCCTGCTGCACTTCCGGCCGGTTTTTATGATTTCCCAGGGAATTGCTGTCTACAACAGAATCTGCCAGCACCGATCCATCCGGTCGGATCAAAGTAACCCGCACCTGGTTCATGTCACTGATATTTAATTCCTTGTTATCTACACTTTCCTGCAGGTTGTTGTCATTTGCCAGCACATAGGCACAGGTTTCCAGATTTTCCATGACTTCTTTCTGAAATATATTATAAAAGATGATCGTAGAAAAACCCACCACTGCCACAATAAAAATAACAGCAATGGTAAAGAAATTCACCTGTAGTTTCTTTTTCATGCTCTTTTCTCCATCTCTATCCGAATCGAGTTTTCTCCTGCTGTTACATGAGCCACAGATCCGTTGATCAAAGGCATCATAGGTGCCATATGGCCAATGTCCAGATCCATCAAAATCGGCACATCAAATTCATCCAGCACACCTCTCACTGCCTCATACTGATCCAGCCCCATCATTGGTTCGTTAAAATGCATAGGCCGTCCAATCAAAAATCCTTTTACATTCTGGAACCAGTCTGCTTCTTTCAAATGCCAGAGGGCACGGCGCATATCAAACACATTCAGGTCACAACATTCCAGATACCACAAAATACCATCCTCTCTGTACCGGTTGGCAAATTCTGCCACATGGTCAAATCTGGTTCCCACCAGATTATTCAGACAGTCCAGGCAGCCGCCGATGAGCCTTCCCTGCATCTTTATATCCTCTCCCGGACGGTTTGACACCATTTTAAAGGGTTCTGTTACATGATATGGTTCAAAAGGATGCTCTTCATCTTTAAGGGATTCTTTTTCCCATTTTGGATAATTTGACACCGCCGTTACCTTTCCTGTCAGCACTCCAAAGGCATCCTCTATGGCCTCATGCCAGGGTTCCATGCCAAAAGCCGCCCCACAGGGGCCGTAAACAGATGCTGTATCTGCCAGCGTAGTAAGCAGGAACGCAAAATTTGTATTATCAGAATATCCCATAAACCACTTCGGTCTGGCTGCCGCTATGGCACCAAAATCTACATGGCTGATGGTTTCGCACATCAATTCCCCGCCGCCACAGGAAATCACACAGTCTGCCGCATCCGACTGATACATCTTCATTAATTCCTCTCCGCACTTTGACGGAGTGTTGCTGATACCGATTCCCTGGTCTACCAGGCAGTTCTCTCCCAGATTGGTACCATATCCCATCTTATGAAATGTTTCGATGGCTTTTTTAAAGGCACTGTAATATGGCTCTGTTGCGCAGCCGAAAGCCGGGGCAGCAAAACCAATGGTATCACCCGGCCGTATATTCTTTGGATATCTCATTCTATAACCTCTCTCGTATAATAAATATGTGCGTCCCGCCTCCGCTTAGAGGCCGGCCGCCAAAACTCCTTATTTATGATAAGGTTCATTCATCTCAATGCGACACGCCCTGTATAACTGTTCTAATAAGATCACCCGCATCAACTGATGTGGAAATGTCATTTTAGAAAAGCAGACACGCTCATCCGCTCTTTTAATCACTTCTTCCGAAAGTCCCAGTGATCCCCCTATCACAAATGCAATATGGCTCTTTCCATGAGTCTTTTTCTGGGACAGCATCTGGGAAAAAGATACCGAATCATATTCTTTTCCTTTCAGATCCAGTGCGATCACATACATACTGTCACGAACTTTTGCCAGTAACCGCTTTCCCTCAATTTCTTTAATCTGCTTTTCTTCTGCCTCAGAAGCAGTATCCGGCGTCTTTTCATCCGCCACTTCTACAATGGATGCTTCTCCATACCGTGAAAGTCTTTTTATGTATTCCTGTATGGCACCGGTAAAGAACTTCTCTTTTACCTTGCCCACACATAATATAGTATATTTCATAATCTGTCTCCTCACTAATAATAAGTATACACTTGTCCCATCAAAATTGACAAGGATTTGTTTGTTTACATTTCATTAACATTTGTGACATATTAGTGACTCGTTTAACCTCTATTATAAGCCTTGGAAAGTTGAGAAATACTTTCTACTCCCACCCTATTATACGCTTTGACACTTTCGAGTGTCGAAAACAACACTCCTTCCCGGGAGTGTTGTTTTTTTGTATTAAAAAACAGCGTAATTCCGTACTTTCTGCCTATTATCCTCTGGCAAAGAAGATTCCATCACTCACTATGTAAGCCTCCCAGTGCCAGGCTCACACACAGTGCAGAATCAATTTTATGAAGGGCCAGATCATTAATATGGCAAACTTTTTCTCTTAATCTTGATTTATCTATAGTTCTGACTTGCTCCAATAAAACAACAGAATCTTTTACAATTCCAATTTCAGCTGCATCAAGAGGAACATGGGTCGGTAATTTTGCTTTATTTAACTGTGATGTAATAGCTGCCACAATGATCGTAGGGCTGTAGCGGTTTCCCATATCGTTCTGAATAATTAAGACCGGTCGCACGCCTCCCTGCTCGGAGCCCACAACCGGTCTTAGATCTGCATAAAAAATATCACCCCTGGATACTGTCATAAGGTATCTCCTTTCAAAAACCTGTTGATACTTTCATTATTACCAATATACGGAGTAATATTCTTTTTGTTATTCTTTTTTAAATATATTTTCTCGGAACACGTGGTGAAATGCCACACACATATTCATAATTGAAGGAATGGGATGCATCTGCTATCTCCTCAACCGGGATGAATGCGTCTCCATCTCTTCCAAACAGTGTTACCTCATCTCCGATCTGTACACCATCTATCTCTGTTACATCAATCATAAACTGATCCATACAGATCCTGCCAAGGATCGCCGCTCTTTTGCCATGAACCAGTACACTGGCTCCCCGGTTTGACAGATCTCTCTTAAATCCATCTGCATACCCAACCGGTACCGTGGCTACGCGCATCTTCTTCTGCGCCGTAAAAGTCCCGCCATAACTGATACTGCTTCCAGGCTCTACATCCTTTACAAAGGAAATATGGGCCTTCCACTGCATGGCCGGAATCAGATCCATCTCTTTTTTATCCACTTCTTCCGACGGGTACAGGCCATATGTAGTAATGCCCGAGCGCACCATGTCCAGATTGGCCTCCGGAATCCTCATAATAGAAGCACTGTTAGAAACATGCTTTACCGGGATCTCAATCCCTCTCTCCGAAAGCATCTCTACCATATGCATATATTTTTTCAAAGGCCCTTTCACCGGCTCTGTGGTTGTTTCATCTGCCCTGGCAAAGTGGGTAAACATTCCTTCCAATTCAATGCCGGGGAATTTTTTTATCTCTGCGATGAGATCCGCTGTCTTTTCTGTGGGTGGAAAACCAATCCGTCCCATACCTGTATCGATTTTAATATGCACTTTGGCTTTTTTGCCCAGTTTCACAGCCATGTCACTTAATTTCTGTGCCATCTCTTCGGTATAAACAGCCTGGGAAATATCATGCAGAATCAGATCTTCATAATCTCCTTCCGGCGTATATCCCAGGATCAAAATCATCTTGTCAATCTTATTTTTTCTAAGTTCTACCGCCTCTTCCAGCGTCGCCACACCATAAGCATCTACCAGATCCAGAAGACTTTTCGCAACCGGAACGGCTCCGTGTCCATAAGCATCCGCCTTTACGATTGCCATGATTTTCGTGGTATCCTTGATTTTTTTCCTTGCTTCCGTAATGTTATGCCGGATCGCACCCAGGTCAACCTGGGCATAACAACGATCATATCGTTTCACTTTTTACGCCTCCAAATTTGATAATAGTTCTGAAATTCCCTCTAAAAGATCTGTAGCAAGGAGGGAATAACTACTCTTTTTTTCTTTCATCACATCACCGGCCGCCCCATGGAGATACACCGCCAGTTTTGCTGCTTCAAAAGAATCCATCTTCTGAGCCAGCAGTCCGGCCGTCATGCCTGCCAGCACATCTCCGGATCCTCCTGTGGCCATTCCATTGTTGCCGGTATCATTAATATAGCACTCCTGTCCGTTTGATACAACGGTTTTTGCATCTTTTCCTACCACAATAATTCCCCGGTCCGCAGCCAGACCGCTGACAATCTGGGGCAGTTTCTCCTGATGACCGATAACAGACACCTCTGCAAAACCTTCCAGTTCCTTCAAATGAGGGGTTATAATGGTGCCTGACGGCAGTTTTCTCTTACACTGTCTGGCAAGATAAATGCCGTCACCGTCAATTACCAGTGGTTTTTTATTCTGCTCCAGCAGCCGGTTCATAAAGGAAAGGGCTTCATCCGACCTGCCAAGTCCCGGACCTGCCACTACGGCATCTGCCCACGCAAGCCCCTCTTCCAGTTCTTCCCTGGTGGTAAAGACTGCCTCCGGCAGACGGCCAAAGATCACCTCTCTGTTTTCCTTTACCGTACATACTCTTACCAGACCCGCTCCCATTTTGTAAGCCGCCGCAGCCGCCATAAGACATGCTCCACACATAGTCTCGCTGCCGGCTGCTACCAGTACTTTTCCAAAGGTTCCTTTGTTGGAATAGGCTGGACGGGGCGGCAGTTTTTTCCTTATATCCTCTTTTTCGTAATAATAAGCAAAGGGAGTTACCTTATCCACCAATGCGGACGGATACCCTATGTCCACCAGTTTTACTTCACCTGCGTAACTTCTGCCCGGGTACAAAATAAGTCCCGGCTTGTTCACGCCTACCGTCACTGTCACTTCTGCCTTCACAGCCGTTCCCATGATCTGTCCGGTATCTCCTGACACGCCGGATGGGATATCCACAGAAACAATATGCTCCGTCTGTCCCACGGCCCACTGTATGGCCTGTAAAAACACTCCGCCAATCTCTCTGGATATGCCGGTTCCAAACAACGCATCTACCACTATATCATAACCGTCATCCTGCTGACAGATGTATTCAAACTCTTTATATCTTACATTTGAAACACGGGCAGTTTCTACCTGGCTTTTTAAGGCCGGGGTCATTTTCTCCTGATTTCCCACAATGGTATAGCAAACCTGCCATCCCCGCTCATACAGGATCCTTGCCACAGCCACGCCGTCTCCTCCATTGTTGCCACAGCCGCATAGACAGAGAACTCTCTTTGTCCTTTCATATCGGCTGCAGATCAAATCTGCCACCTGCAGAGCAGCCCTTTCCATCAAAACCATTTCCGGAATGCCTGCTTCCTGTTTTGTTTCCTCTTCTATTTTCAGTATCTGTTCTGTTTTATATAACCCTTTCATAATGATTCAGCCCTCTTATAATATATGCCGCTCCCCGCTTTTGCCAGACGGCTGGCCATCCGGACCCAGACCAAGTACAAACGCGGTAGCCTCCGTCCTTGTGTTGGTAATGGATATTTTCCACTGCCGGATTCCCAGATCCTGTGCGATTTTTTCTGCCTGGCCATGAAGCACCACATAAGGGCTTCCATCTTCATGGCGCAGAATCTCTACCTGACAGGCCTCCACACCTTGGGAAAAACCGGTTCCAAGCACCTTCACTACGGCTTCTTTTCCTGCAAAATCCGACGCTGCCCTTCGCTTTCCGGAGTCCATTTGTTCTATCTCTTTTTCCGAAAAAATATGATCCAGAAAATATTGTCTTCTGCAGGACCTTACTACCCGGTCGATCTCAATCGTATCAACTCCGATATTTATGATCTGATTCATCCCAGTTTCCCCTTATCATACAGATTCATCACTTCCGGTCCCAGCACATTGTGCATCAGGGCATAACCATTCTGAAGCCCCTCTTCCAGTGCCTCTTTTTCTTCGGTACAATCTGCCAGTCTTTCGCGCAGTTCCCGAATCTCCTGTTTCAGTTCTCTTAGGCGGCCATCACTGTTTGTCATCTGCTCAAAGCAGTACTGAGCCGTATAAACCATCAGTTTTTCATTTTCCAGCTGGATTTTCTTTGGAAGGTACATCAATTGCTCCGAACACTCCTGAATCCGGCTGCTGGTTTCCAACAAAAGTCTCTGCTGATTGTCTTTTTTCCGGTTGCCTCGTTCGCCTTCTTCTTCCATGCCGGCCACGATTCCCTGCATCAGCCGCTGTTTCGCTACTTTCAGATTTTTCATCTCATTGATCAGTTTGCCCTGCAGCTTAAGATAGTTATTCAGATTCGTCTCAATAGAGGCAATCTCTGCCGGTTTTCTTCCTTTCGGAAACAAGGTGTACCACCTGTTATCCAACACAAGGATCGGCACCTGCTTCCCTCTCAATGCATTTCGGATCAGATTTTCAAAATCTTTTTCCATTTTTTTCATCTTTATCCTCCCTTGTACAAAATGTATGATACTCTCCGGTCCCCTTTGTGTCAGCAGTCCGTCTGATTATTCTGACGGCTGATTGGTAATATTATACGACAGCCGCATGAGACTTTCCGCCAGATGTACATTCTCAATCACTACATTTTCCGGCAGATTCAGGTCGGTAGCTGCAAAATTCCAAAACGCCCTCACTCCCATCTCTGCCAGGTCAGCCGCTACTTCCGGCGCCTTGCTTTTAGGCAGCGTCAATGCTGCAATATCCACTTTATGATCCAAAACATATTTTCCTAATGAAGCCATATCATATATCTCTACATTTCCTACATGGCTGCCGATCTTTTCAGGGCTCACATCAAAGATAGCCGAAACCAAAAAGCCGCGCTTGGAAAAACCGGCATAATTGGCAAGTGCCTTACCAAGGTTACCGGCTCCCAGTATGATCACATTATAAGTGCGGTCCAACCCCAGGATCTTCCCGATCTCTTCTCTCAAAACCGCCACATTATAACCATATCCCTGCTGTCCAAACCCTCCAAAATTATTAAAGTCCTGACGGATCTGCGACGCTGTTACATTCATCTTTACACTTAACTCCTGAGAAGAAATCCGATCCATTCCTTCATCCAGCAGTTCACTTAAATATCGATAATAACGGGGTAATCGTTTGATTACTGCGGAAGATATTTTCTTCTCCATATTTTCCTGACCCTCCATAATCCTAACAATCTGATTTTTATTATAATTGACCGTTAAAAAAATGTCAATCTGTGGGAAATCAATCTTTGAAAAAGTTGCTTTTTTCCTGAAAATATTATACTATATCAACGGAGAAATACAGTATTTCGGAGGATAATCATGATATTAGCATGTAATCATATTTTTAAATCTTTTGGAGAGACAACCATTCTCAAGGATGCCTCTTTTCATATTAACGAGGGAGAACGAGTGGCTATGGTTGGCATTAACGGTGCCGGGAAAACCACAATGCTCCGCATTATCATGGGTGAATATGACGCAGATGAGGGAGAAGTGATCCATGGCAAAAACACAACCATCGGCTATCTTCCCCAGCAGCAGGGGTATCATTCCGATCTGAGCATTTACGAAGAACTTCTGGCCGTCAAAAAAGATGTGATCGATCTGGACCGCCAGATCCGGCAGCTGGAGGAAAAAATGAGTTCTCTGTCCGGCCCGGAACTGGAACAGACACTGAATCAGTACCACAGGCTTCAGACAACCTTTGAAAACGGCGACGGTTACACTTATAAAAGTAAAGTATTAGGTGTTATTAACGGACTGGGTTTTGGCGGAGAAGCTATGCACCAGTGTATCAATCATTTGTCAGGCGGCCAGAAAACCAGAGTAGCACTGGGCAAACTCCTTTTGACGGAACCGGATCTTCTGATCTTAGATGAGCCCACCAACCATCTGGATATGGAATCTATCCAGTGGCTGGAAACTTATCTGATCAACTATAAAGGCAGTGTCCTTGTGGTGTCCCACGACCGCTACTTTCTGGACCGCATTGCTCAGAAGATCGTGGAACTGGATCACGGAAAGGTTACCAGTTTCAAAGGAAATTACAGCGATTATTCAGTAAAAAAAGCTGCTCTCAGAGAAACTTTGATCCACCAGTACTACAACCAGCAGCAACAGATCCGTCATCAGGAACAGGTCATTACAAAACTGCGCCAGTTTAACCGTGAAAAATCCATTAAGCGGGCTGAAAGCCGTGAAAAAATGCTGAACAAAATGGACCGGCTGGAAAAACCGGTAGAATACGAAAAAAACATGTCTTTTTCACTGGAACCATCCTGTCTCAGCGGCAAAGATGTTTTATCTGTCACTGATTTTGCCAAAAGTTTCGGCGAAAAGCACCTTTTTTCTCATGTGGACTTTGAAATAAAAAGAGGGGAAAAAGTGGCTATTATAGGCCAGAACGGCACCGGTAAAACCACTCTTCTGAAAATGATCAACGGCATGGTGCCGGTAGATGAGGGAGAAGCCGTAACCGGAAGCAATGTAGAAATCGGCTATTACGATCAGGAACACAGTGTACTGCACCCGGAAAAAACTATCTTTCAGGAGATCCAGGACGATTATCCGGATCTAAACCACACGCAGATCCGTAATGTGTTAGCCGCCTTTTTGTTTACCGGTGATGATGTATTAAAACCCATCCACCAGTTAAGCGGTGGCGAGAAGGGGCGTGTTTCCCTGGCCAAGCTTATGTTGTCCAAGGCAAACTTCCTTTTACTGGACGAGCCTACCAACCATCTGGATATTACTTCCAAGGAAATTCTGGAAACAGCCATCAATAATTATACGGGAACGGTCCTGTATGTATCCCATGACCGTTATTTTATCAATAAAACTGCTACCCGGATCCTGGATCTGACCCACGAACAGATTCTTTCTTATGACGGAGATTATAACTATTATCTGGAAAAGAAAGACACCGTAGAATCTATCCATATCCAGGATGATACGGCCACCCCTGTTCCCTCCGGCAAAGCAGAAACTTCTTCCAAGACAGACTGGAAGGCACAAAAGGAACTGGAGGCTAAAAAACGCAAAGTAGAAAATGCTGCCAGACAGGCGGAGGAAACCATTGCCGCACTGGAACAGGACATGGAAAACATTGATGAAGAGATTGCCCTGCCGGAAAACGCTACCAATGTAGGCCGGCTCACCGAACTCAGCCGTGAAAAAGAAGAAAAAGAAGCTGCCCTCACTGAAACAATGGAACAGTGGGAACAGCTTATGGAACAGTTAGAGTCCTTTTAACTCATACGCTGTATGATCTTATTTGCTTTCTTATAAATATCTTCCGGATCTTCCGGCAGGAAAAACTGACCATCTTCGTAGAGAATTTTCCCATCGATCATGGTCATTTTTATATTTTCCTTACTGCCGCTGTAAACAATATTTTTAGCAATATTATTTTCCGGCTGCATATTCGGTCTGTGCATATTGATCATGATAAGGTCTGCCTTTTTCCCCGGTGCCAGCACATCACACTCATCCAGTCCCATAGCTTTGGCTCCCCCTGTGGTAGCCATCTGCAGCACAAGACTGGCATCCATGGCAGAAGCATCTTTTTTTACAACTTTCTGTAAAGTTGCTGCCAGATACATTTCACGGAACATATCCAGTGCATTGTTGCTGGCCGGGCCATCGGTTCCCAGTGCCAGATTGATCCCTTTTTCTGACATGGTACAAAGATCTGCAATCCCACTGGCAAGTTTTACATTGGATGAAGGATTGGATACGATGGATACCTTTTTAGCCACACAGATATCCATATCCTCTTCGTCCATCCACACACCGTGGAAACCGCCACCGCCGTATTCAAACATACCGATGGAATCCAGGAATTTTACCGGTGACATACCATACCGCTCTTTGCATTCATTGACTTCTTTTTCCGTTTCTGCCAGATGCAGATAAACCGGCTCTTTCATTTTGCCGGCTAACTGTGCCAGTTCTTCCATCAGTGCCCGCTTCGTTGTGTATTCTGCATGAAATCCCAATTTATAAGATACCAGTGGGGAATAGTCGTTTAAACGGTAATACTCCTCTTCCGTCTCCGGTACCGTTCCTCCAAAATCATTCATGCTACCGCACAAAACGGTACGAAATCCCAGTTCCGTGGATGCTTTTGCATGACAGGTATTATCCAGATACATATCAAAATTAGCCGTAATACCACTTGTCAGATATTCCATCATACCAAGTTTTGCCAGTTCGACCTGGTCTTCTTTGGTCAGTTTTGCCTCCATAGGAAAGACTCTGTTATAAAGCCATTCCTGCAGCGGAAGATCATCTGCAAAAGAACGGAGAAATGTCATGGCTGAATGGGTATGGGCATTTTTAAATCCCGGCATCAACAGATTATTTTCACAATCGATCTCTCTGTCAAAAGACTCTTCCTCTGGATCTTTGTCACTTCCCACATACAGGATCCTGTCATCTTTAGTCCAAAGCTCCCCTTTCTGAATGGATACACCATCCTGCATTGCCATGATCCTGGCGTTATAAAAACGAATCTTCATTTATTTATCCTCCTGATGCATTCTTTCAATGGATTTTTTTACCAGTGTTTTAAATAATGGTGCCGTGCGGTCAGCCACCTCCGCTACTTCTTCGTGGCTAAGAGGCTTTTCCAGAGTTCCTCCCGCCATATTGGTAATACAGGAAATTCCGCAAACACGGATCCCCATATGTCTGGCTGCAATGGCCTCCACCGCTGTACTCATTCCTACTGCGTCGGCCCCAAAGTGGTGGAACATCTTTACCTCTGCCACACTTTCATAGGCCGGACCACTTGTCTGTAAATACACTCCCTGACACAGGTCAATGTTTTCTTCCTGTGCCACTTCCTTTATGACTTCGTTTAATACAGGGTCATACACCGTGTCCATAGCCGGGAAACGAGGACCCAGTTTGTCTGGATTTTTTCCAATAAGGGGCGATGGCACAAAACTGCTGATCTGGTCCGTCAGCTGCATCAGAGCCCCCGGATAAAGTTTTTCATCCAGTCCCCCTGCTGCATTGGTCACAAACAAGATTTTCGCCCCCAGCCGGATCATCAGTCTGGTAGGAAGCACTACATCACTCATGGCATATCCTTCATAATAATGAACCCGTCCCTGCATCACGACGACAGCCGTTTTCCCGATATATCCAAAGACAAACCGTCCCTTATGCCCCGGCACAGTAGAAACAGGAAACCCTTCGATTTCCCTATATTCCACTGTTTTTTCCACCTGGATCTCATCTGCCAGTTCTCCCAGTCCGCTTCCTAAGATCAACGCCACCTCCGGGACAAAATCTGTCTTTTCCCGAATCTGTTCATAACAAAATTCCAGTTTTCTTTCAATTTCGTTCATCTGCAAACTCCTTTCTATTCCGGTAAAAAATCAGCAAATATATGATTACTCACATCAATGCCTTGTTCCGTAAGCTGCCAGTTGCCATTTACAAGCCTCATAAGGCCCATGTTTTCATATTTGTGGAGTACCCTTCCATATCGTTCTTCCACGGACTGGTGAAATTTTTTTTCAAACCGTTCTGCCGATACACCTTCCATGCACCGCAGACCGAGAAACATAAACTCCGCCTCCTGTTCTTCTTCTCCCAGTTCTTCCGTCTGCTCTACAGGTTTTTGTCCACGGCAGATTCTGTCCTCATAATCTGTCAATCCTCTCACATTGGACCATCTTTCATGTTCCATACAGGAAGCGGCTCCCAGTCCCAGACCGAGATATTCTCCTCCCTGCCAGTATTTCAGATTGTGGATACATTCCTGTCCTTCCTTGGCATAATTGGATATTTCATACCGGTGATACCCATGCCGCCCCAGGATCTCTTTCGTAAGATCGTACATCTGCCGATCTGTGTCCTCATCCACCGGAGGATTTTCCCGGTATTTTTCATAAAAAGGTGTTCCCTCTTCAATAATAAGGCTGTAAGACGAAATATGCTCCGGGGAAAGTCCAACAACATATTCCAGTGTATGTTTGTAACTCTCTATGGTCTGTCCGGGAATGGCTGCCATCACATCTATATTGACTCGTTCAAACCCGTGCTTCCGAACCAGTTCATATGTTTTTTCAAACTCTTTTACCGAATGGAGCCTGCCTAATTTTTTCAGTTCTTCATCGCAGGCAGACTGCATCCCCAGACTGATCCGGGTAACTCCTGCCTCTTTGTATAAGTTTAGTTTTTCTTCTGTTACTGAATTGGGATTACATTCAATGGTAAACTCTTTCAAATTTTCAGACGGAATCCATTTTTTTACGGAACACAGCAGTTTATCCGTCAGGTCTGTCTCCAGAAAAGAAGGGGTTCCGCCTCCAATGAAAAGAGTGTCTGCCTCTCTGGCAGACACAATCTCCTTATATAACTGCATTTCCCGGTCCAACAGACTCAGATAACGCTCCTTTGTCTCTCTGGTTTCCGGAGCAGACAAAAAATCACAATAATTACATTTTCTGGCACAAAAGGGAATGTGGATATAAATTCCCAGCTTCTTATTCTTCATCATCTAACTTTAACACACTCATAAATGCTTTCTGCGGGATTTCTACATTGCCGATCTGGCGCATGCGTTTCTTTCCTTCCTTCTGCTTCTCTAACAGCTTTCTCTTTCTGGAAATATCGCCTCCGTAACATTTTGCCAGCACATCTTTGCGGACAGCCTTTACTGTCTCTCTGGCAATGATCTTGTTACCGATAGCTGCCTGGATCGGAATCTCAAACAAATGTCTAGGGATCTCGTTTTTCAGTTTCTGACACATCTTTCTTCCGCGCTCATAAGCAGAACTTTCATGGACGATAAAGGACAATGCGTCTACCTCTTCCCTGTTAATAAGAATATTCAATTTCACCAGATCTGCCGGCTCATATCCTTTCATTTCATAGTCAAAAGATGCATATCCTCTGGACCTTGATTTCAAAGAATCAAAGAAATCATATATAATCTCATTCAACGGCAGCGTATATTTTAACAAAGCTCTTGTTTCTTCCATGTATTCCATTCCTATATACACACCACGGCGTTCCTGGCACAAAGTCATGATCGGTCCTACAAATTCCTTGGTAACCATAATCTCTGCCTCTACTACCGGCTCCTCCATATGTTCGATCTCGGACGGGTCCGGCAGATTGGACGGATTAGTCACCTCCACCATCTCTCCATTGGTTTTGTACACATGATACACAACGCCCGGTGCTGTGGTTACCAAGTCTAAGTTATACTCTCGTTCCAGTCTCTCCTGGATTACTTCCAAGTGCAGAAGTCCCAGGAAACCACATCTGAAACCAAAACCAAGGGCAATGGATGTTTCTGCTTCAAACTGCAAAGATGCGTCATTTAACTGCAGTTTTTCCAAGGCATCTCTAAGATCCTGATATTTGGCTCCGTCTGCCGGATACAGTCCACAGTACACCATAGGCTGTACTTTTTTATATCCGGGAAGTGCCTCGTCACAAGGATTCTCCGCATCGGTTACCGTATCACCCACTCTGGTTCCTTCTACATTTTTTAAGCTGGCTGTAATATATCCTACCATGCCGGCAGTCAATTCTTCACATGGAATAAACTGTCCGGCACCAAATGTACCTACTTCCACTACCTCTTCTTCCATTCCGGTAGCCATCATATGGATCTTCGTGCCTTTTTTCACGGTACCGTCAAATAAACGGCAAAATATGATAACTCCCTTATAAGGATCATACAATGAATCAAAGATCAATGCTTTCAGCGGTGCCTTTTCATCCCCGGATGGTGCCGGAATCTTCGCCACGATCTGCTCTAACACCTCTTCAATATTGGTTCCCATTTTTGCTGAGATCAACGGTGCATCCTGAGCCTCAATTCCGATCACATCTTCAATCTCATTCTTAACCCGCTCCGGATCTGCACTGGGAAGATCGATCTTGTTGATCACCGGCAGGATCTCCAGATCGTGGTCAATGGCCAGATAACAGTTGGCCAGTGTCTGTGCCTCGATTCCCTGAGCCGCATCTACAATAAGGATGGCACCCTCGCAGGCAGCCAGGCTTCGGGATACTTCATAGTTAAAATCCACATGTCCCGGTGTATCGATCAGATTGAACAGGTATTCCTCTCCATCTTTTGCTTTATATACAATACGGACAGCCTGGGATTTGATCGTGATTCCTCTCTCTCTCTCCAGCTCCATATTATCCAGTACCTGAGACTGCATCTCCCTGGATGTAAGAAGACCGGTTTTCTCAATGATCCGATCCGCCAGGGTCGATTTACCATGATCTATATGTGCGACAATGCAAAAATTGCGAATGTGACTTTTATTAATAACTGACATATCATCAAAATCCTTTCCTCTCAAAACCGACATAGTTTTGATACACAAATATGCTTATATAGTACCATAATTTGATACAGGATGCCACAAAAAAAATGGGTTGCTTCTTGTATTTTCCTGTTATTTATTGTAGAATATCCTTATATAAAAGGACATATTAGGAGGAAATGGAGGAAATCATGAAGAAATTAACAGCTGTGCTGCTTTCCTTAGGTATCATCAGTTCCATTCTGACACCTTCCCAGGTTCAGGCAGCAACAATTAAATTGAATAAGAAAACTTGTGTGATCAATAAGGGCTCCTCTTACCGCTTAAAGATAAAAGGAACAAAAGCCAAAGTAAAATGGTCATCCAGCAACAAAAAAGTAGCTGCCGTATCATCCAAAGGTGTTGTAAAAGGCAAGTCTGCCGGTGTTGCTGTCGTTACAGCCAAGGTAAAGAAAAAGAAATACCGCTGTACTGTTACCGTGCGCAAAAAACCTACAGGCAAGCTTGGAACTAAAACCAATCCTATCTCCGGTTACAAAAAAACTACTTTTAATTACTACGAAGAAGGCAAGAAACGTGGTAAGTTTACCATCGAACTTCTCAGTTTCGCCAGTGGAAATGAATCCGCTGCCATGGCCCGTGCCGCTGATGACGGTAAAGGATCCATCAACCCGGCTCCAACTGCTTCTCAGGAATATTTGTATTTTAAATTTAAGTTTACTTATATCTCCGGTACACAGACAGTCAGTGCCAAAGATATTTTCAATTATTATTACAATGTATTTGGTAACAATTCCACCAAACAGATGACCAATATCGACTGGGGATTTGATTTTGAGCCGGTAGATGATCTGAAAGTCACCGATCTTTCTCCAGGAAATCAGATCATATGTGCCAAAGCCATCCTTGTGCAAAAAGGATGTGGCCCGATTACTTATCGTATTCAGACAGGCAAAAATTCTTACACCTGGTTTACTACTGCTTAAAACACGGTCAATTAAACAACAAAAAAGGAAGTTCATTTCTCCCGGGTTCTGCGCCACAGTGCTTTCCCGGACCGGCTGAACTTCCTTTTTTATTACTTCACCTTAGTTTTGTGTATCCTTTTCTTTTGTCTTCCATTCTATATCATATTGTATCTTTTGTATTTTCCCCATATTTTCTATATACTGGCTCAAAAGTTTTTTTACACGCCTTTCCACTATTTTCTTCGTAGCCTCATCTTCTTCTGCCATGTTCGTGATATGTTTTACTGCCTCTGAAAATGCCTCTGTCTCCATAGCCGCATCCGGCTTTTTTGCTCCTAATCCGGTAGTTTTAGCATGATAAGAATCACCGTCAAGGGATGCCTCATCCACTTTGCATTCCAGCACCTTAACTTCCGGCAGTGTAACCGTTACCTTCTTTTTATCTACCGTCAGATCCACATCATCCAGATCCACTCCCATTTTCACAATGCCACTGGATTCTACCCACAGTTCTGTGCAGGTATCCCACCACAATACCGTGTCTTCTTTCTTCAGTTTCGTTGTATTATGATAAAAACATTCCACCGCTGCCAGCTGGCACACTGCCTGCATTTTTTCTTTCGTAATGGTTTCTTTTTCTGCCGGAGCATCAGAACCACAGGCACTTAAAAAGAGAAGGCTTCCTGCCAGCAGACCAATCCCCGCTATTTTTGTATATTTCACTGTCCTTCACCTTCCTTTGTCTCAAATTTCAAACTATACCCGGACTGGGAATCCAGCAGCGGATCTAACATTCCCCGGATGCCCTCTTCCAGATTTTTTTCTGCCGCCTGAAGAATCCATTTATTTTCTGCCACTTCCTTCCTGGCATCTTCTATACATTCTTTATACGCCTTTTCTGATATACCGGTTTGATCATAATTATCATCCATAAACATATAATCCAATGACTCCATTTTCACCGTAACATCTGTAACAGAAACTTTCGGAAGTGTCACAATGATCTTTTTTCCTTTGTGGTTTATCTTAATCTCATCCGCCGGCACCCCTGCCTTTACTACTGCATCATAAGACACATAATATCTCCCATCTTCTCCATTAGCCACTCCACTGTAGATCGATTCATAGGAAGAAAGTTCCCCGATGGAACGGATGCTTTCCAGCGTTGACGAAACAACCACCGTTGTCTTTTCTCCCTGAGACTGATTTTTATGTATTTTTACCACAACAAATAGCACAAGAAAAAGAACCAGTACTATTACTGCTCCTTTCAAGATCTTCTTGACTTTTTTTACCGGTGTAAGTTTAGAAAAAGCCTCTGCCTTCTTCTTGATACCCGTTCTGAGCCGGTTTCCTTTTGTATGTATTTTTTTCACCTGATACCTTCCTTTCTTTCCCCCATTATACATAATCCGACTTTTTCTTTCAAGTAAAACCCTTTTATGTACAGCAGGGAAAAATGATATTCCCCGCCCTTTTTTACCGGATCACAGATTGGAAAATATATCCGTATTTCCCCTGATAACGGATCTTTGCATATCCCAGTTTGGATACATAAAGGACCGCTACTTTACTGCCAGCCGGAACTTTCTTTATTTTTTTACTTTTTCTCAAAGATTTTTGTTTCCAGAGTTTACAGTTTTCCTTTGTTACAGCCGCCCATTCCTTTTGAAATTCTGAAAAGGATCCATATTTTTTCTTCAGCAAAGAAGGTGTGCTGCCCCACTTGCCAAGATAAAAATGTGGCGTATCCACAGGACTTTTCCAATCTCCTCCCCAGGAAAGACCCACTTTTTTAGATTTGGCGATCTTGGCAACCTTTTTCATAAACGCATCTTCGTACTCTTTTCCCCGGATATTTTGGAAAATATCCACGGCAATGCCCCATTGATGCTGACTGGAAAAAGATTTTCCTCTGGCATTGGTAACAATTTTGCCCGGCGTGCTTCGCCCCTTTGCATACAGGTCTTCCTGTTCTTTCACAGAGCGAAAACATTCGCCAATCCCCAATTGCAGCCCTTGTTTTTTACATTCTTTTTTTAACAGATATATTTTATACTGCATCCAGGGATGCAGCTGATTTATATTTCTTGCCATTTTGATCCCCCCGTTTTATTTTTCGCTGTTTGTATCTTTATCCTTCTTGCTCTGTGATGTGCAGATTCCCAGACATACGCCAAGGAATGTATCAATGGCGGTTATGGTTCCTACCACCTGCTCCACATAAGGCAGCCCCCAGATACTTGCCAGTGCAAAATATAAGGTTGCCAGTGCCGGCAGATAGATCTGCGCCAGATTTTTGTAAAAGTTACACCATTTTGTTGTCATGTATACCACCTTTTCTTTCGTTCTTCTTACTATATAAATATGCCGGAAGGAAAAAAAGGTGCAAAAAAGAGAGCCTGTCATAAACAAACAAGCTCTCTGAAAATACAATATCGCTATTTATTAGAATTTACCTGCGTCAGCAGCTTCCTGAACAGCTACTGCAACCGCTACAGTCATTCCAACCATTGGGTTGTTTCCTGCACCGATCAGTCCCATCATTTCTACATGGGCTGGTACAGAAGAAGATCCAGCGAACTGTGCATCACTGTGCATACGACCCAATGTATCTGTCATACCATAAGATGCAGGACCTGCAGCCATGTTGTCTGGATGCAATGTACGGCCTGTACCACCACCGGATGCTACAGAGAAGTACTTCTTGCCCTGCTCCAGGCACTCTTTCTTGTATGTTCCTGCAACTGGGTGCTGGAAACGGGTTGGGTTAGTAGAGTTACCTGTGATAGATACATCTACGCCCTCTTTGTGCATGATAGCAACACCTTCCGGTACAGAGTTTGCACCATAGCAGTTTACTTTAGAACGAAGTCCGGTAGAATATGCCTTGCGGAATACTTCTTTTACTTCGTTTGTATATGGATCATACTCAGTCTCTACGAATGTAAATCCGTTGATACGGGAAATGATCTGAGCTGCATCTTTACCAAGACCATTCAGGATAACGCGCAGTGGCTCTTTACGAACTTTGTTTGCTTTCTCAGCAATACCGATCGCACCTTCTGCAGCTGCAAAAGACTCATGACCTGCCAGGAATGCGAAACATTTAGTCTCTTCTTCCAACAGCATCTTTCCAAGGTTGCCATGTCCCAAACCTACCTTACGGGTATCAGCTACAGAACCTGGAATACAGAAAGACTGAAGTCCTTCTCCAATAGCAGCCGCTGCATCAGCAGCACGGCGGCATCCTTTTTTAATTGCAATGGCTGCACCTACAATATAAGCCCAGCATGCATTTTCAAAACAAATTGGCTGGATTCCCTTGATCTGATTATAAACATCAAGTCCAGCATCCTTTGTGATCTTTTCTGCTTCTTCTAATGAAGAAATGCCATAACTGTTCAAAACAGCGTTGATCTGGTCAATTCTTCTTTCATATGATTCAAATAATGCCATGATTTGTTTGCCTCCTTTTAATTATTTTGCAACTTCTTCATCGGTTCTAGGATCGATAAGCTTAACAGCGTCTTCTACACGACCGTACTGTCCGGATGCTTTCTCCCAGGCAGTGTTAGGATCGTCACCTTTTTTGATGAAGTCAGTCATCTTACCAAGGTTCACAAACTTATAACCAATAATCAGGTCTTCGTCATCCAAAGCAATAGCAGTTACATAACCTTCTGCCATCTCCAGGTAACGAGGTCCCTTCTTCAATGTACCGTACATTGTACCAACCTGAGAACGAAGTCCTTTACCAAGATCCTCAAGTCCGGCTCCGATTGCCAGTCCGTCTTCGGAAAAAGCACTCTGGGAACGGCCATAAACAATCTGCAGGAACAACTCTCTCATTGCTGTATTAATCGCATCACATACAAGGTCTGTATTCAATGCCTCCATAACAGTCAGTCCCGGAAGAATCTCAGATGCCATTGCTGCGGAATGAGTCATTCCGGAACATCCTACTGTCTCTACCAGTGCTTCCTGGATAATACCTTCTTTTACGTTCAGGGAAAGCTTACAGCAACCCTGCTGAGGCGCACACCAACCAATACCATGTGTGAAACCTGAAATATCTTTGACTTCTTTTGCCTGAACCCATTTTGCTTCTTCAGGAATTGGTGCAGCACCATGATGAACACCCTGAGCAACTGGGCACATGTTTTCTACTTCTTGTGAATAAATCATGTTATGACTCCTTTCTGTTTGCGTCAGATACTGATAAAATTTTACAATAATTTTCTTGAAATGTCAAGAAAGCCCACCGGCATACTTCCTGCAATTTACTGTTTTTCCACAATTTCTCCCTGATTTTTGTAGATACTGCCGGATGGGACATAACCTCTTACACTGCTTAATGGATAGATGTTGGTATTGGCACCGATGACAGAACCCGGATTCAGGATACTTCCGCATCCTACCTCTACCTGGTCTCCCAGGATTGCTCCCATTTTCTTAAGACCGGTCTTCACTTTTTCCTGTCCGACACGGATTTCTACCAGAGTCTTATCAGACTTTACATTAGATGTAATGGATCCGGCACCCATATGTGATTTGAATCCAAGGATGGAATCCCCTACATAGTTGTAATGAGGAACCTGGACATTGTTAAAAAGCACTACATTTTTTAACTCCGTGGAGTTTCCCACTACTGCATTTTTCCCCACAATGGCATTACCGCGGATAAAGGCACAATGGCGGACTTCCGCTTCTTCATCAATGATAGCCGGACCGGTAATGCTTGCTGTCTCTGCCACTTTGGCTGATTTTGCAATCCAGATGTTCTCACCTTTTTTTTCAAATTTTTCTTTCGGAAGTGTCTCTCCCAGTTTCAGGATAAAATCATGGATCAAAGGCAGCACTTCATAGGCATTTTCTTTTCCTTCAAAAAGTTCTCCGGCAATGGTATTGTTCAGATCAAATAAACTGCTTACAGATATCTCTTTCATTTTATAACCTCCATAAAAACTTTACTTTTTTGTTTTTGTTTTTGATTTTTTTGTCTTATAAAAAGGAGCAGCCACCCGGTAAAAGGAGTCCAGGCGTCCTCTGTGGTCACTACTTTTGGCACTGGATACAAGCTGTTCTATAAACCGGTCCAGTTTTACCATATACTCTTCTTCTGTAATATTTCCCTCTGCCACACCGGTCAGACCCTTTTCCCAGCTGGCCGTCAATTTTGGCGACAACATCTGGGGCATCGAGTAACGGACGATTCCAAAAACCAGTTCGCCTTTTAAGGCCGGCGTAATGATCTGGGTCTTTTTGTTCAGGTTCAGATAGCCGATATTAAATAATTTTTTTAAGATTTCTGCCCTGGTAGCACTGGTGCCAATACCACTTCCCTTGATCTGGGCCCGCAGTTCTTCATCCTCGATCAACTGTCCTGCATTTTCCATTGCAAGCACCATGGAACCGGAATTGTACCGCTTAGGCGGTGATGTCTCCCCCTCCTTGATATGGCAGGCTTGCAGCTGCACCGGGGTATCCTTCTTCAAAAGCCCCAGCACCTCTTTCAGATCAAATGTTTCTTCCTGGTCTTCTTTGGCATCCATGTCTATCTCTGCCACATTTTTCTTCTTGGTAAACGAATATTGCGTTACAGGCAGAAAACCTTCTTCCACAAGCACTTTGGTAGACGTAAAAAAATGTTCTTCCCCGCTTTTTACAGTCACATTCAGTTTCTGATACACTGCCGGCGGATAAAAAACACTCAGGAAACGCCGCACGATCACCTCATACATCTTACTTTGCAGTTCTCCCAGGCTTCGCAAGGCTCCCAGTCCCTGTCCGGTTGGAATAATAGCATAATGGTCTGTGATCTGCTTGTCATTGACATACCTGGTTTTTTCCAGTCCTTTATATGTCTGGTTTTCCGATATGTATGGGAGAAATTCCCTGGCCTGCTCATATCCCTGCAGACCACCAAGATTTTTTCCAATCTCTTTGGCAACGGCACTGGACAGCACCCTGGCATCTGTTCTTGGATAAGTCACCAGTTTTTTTTCATACAGCTCCTGCACAATGGCAAGGGTCTCATCGGGACTGATCTTAAACAATTTAGAAGACAAGTTCTGGATTTCAGCCAGATTAAACAAAAGAGGCGGATTTTTCTTTTCCTTCTTTTTCTCCACTTTTTCAATCACAGAAGCCACCGGCTCCGGCTGTAAAAGAGAGTCCATGAGTTTTTGTGCATCCTCTTTTTTCTTAAATCCATTTTCCTTATAAAGGGCAGGTGACTCATAGTAAGCAGAACCTTCTACCGCCTTCCACTCTCCCTGAAATCCTTTGCCCTCCAGGGAAAAATCTCCGATCACACGGTAAAATGGAGTCTTTTTGAAATTGCGGATCTCCCATTCCCGTTTTACCACCATGCCAAGAACACAGGTCATGACACGGCCAACTGAAACAGAAGTCCATTTTTTATCCTGAAAGTTATTATTGAGCCAGTAACCATACTTTAAAGACAACACCCTGGAAAAATTGATTCCCATCAGATAATCTTCTTTTGCCCGCAGATATGCGGAATGGCTCAGGTTGTCATATTCAGCAATCGGCTTTGCCTCCCGGACCCCTCTCAGGATTTCCTCTTCTGTCTGGGAGTCGATCCACACCCTCAGTTTTTTCTTTGTATCCGGCACCTTCGCCATCTGATCCACCAGACGGTAAATATATTCTCCTTCCCGTCCGGAGTCAGTGCATACATAGATCGTATCCACATCTTCCCGGTTCAAAAGTCCGGCTACAATATTAAACTGATCCTTTACACTGGGAATCACTTCATACAGAAATTTTTCCGGCAAAAATGGAAGGGTATTCATATCCCATTTTTTCAGTGCTTCATCGTACACTTCCGGATAACTCATGGTAACCAGATGACCTACACACCAGGTTACGATAGTGTCCTCTGATTCCAGATAACCATTTCCTCTTTTTGCGTCTACCTTGAGAATCTTTGCGAATTCTCTGGCCACACTTGGTTTCTCCGCGATAAACAATCGTTTTGCCATAACTTCTCCTCACCGTTTTTATTTGGAAAATTCCGTCTTTACAAACCACAAGTCTGAGCATTTCTGCCCAGACTTATAGAAGAAATATTCAAAAATCAGTACAATGGATAACGGTCTGTCAGTTCTTTGACGATTTCCTTTGCCTTATCAATATTTGCCTCATGATCGTCTATGATCATGGCAATAGCCTCAGCGATCCGGTCCATATCTTCTGCATTCATGCCTCTCGTAGTGACAGCGGCTGTTCCCAGTCTTACACCACTTGTAACAAACGGTGACTGTGGATCATTCGGGATCGTATTTTTATTGGCAGTGATATTCGCTTCATCTAACCATGCCTCAACTTCTTTTCCTGTTAATCCTTTGTCCACCAGATCTACTAACATCAAGTGGTTGTCTGTTCCTCCGGACACAATATTTACTCCTCGGCTCATCAGACCTTTGGACAGTGCCTGGGCATTTTCAATGATGTGCTTTCCATATTCCTTAAAAGATGGATCCAGTGCTTCTTTGAAGCAGACAGCCTTGGCTGCGATCACATGCATCAACGGGCCTCCCTGTGTTCCCGGGAAAATAGCCTTATTTAATTTATGCTCCTTGGCAAACTCTTCAGAGGAAAGAATCATACCACCTCTTGGTCCACGAAGTGTTTTGTGGGTTGTTGTAGTTGTTACATGAGCATAAGGGATTGGGCTTTCATGATAACCGGAAGCTACCAGACCGGCAATATGTGCCATATCTACCATTAAGAATGCTCCTACCTCATCTGCAATCTCACGGAATCTCTTAAAGTCAATCTTGCGACAGTAAGCACTAGCTCCGGCAATGATCATTTTCGGTTTGCACTCTTTAGCGATCCGCTCTACTTCATCGTAATCAATAAAACCTTTATCATTTACACCATAAGGAACGATGTGATAATAAGTTCCGGAAATATTGGCCGGGCTTCCATGTGATAAATGTCCGCCGTGATCCAGGTTCATTCCCATAACGGTCTCGCCCGGTTTTACCAGTGCGAAAAAGACTGCCATATTAGCCTGGGCTCCGGAATGAGGCTGAACATTTACATAGGTACAGCCAAACAGTTTTTTGGCTCTTTCTCTTGCCAGTTCCTCTACCATATCTACAAACTGGCATCCGCCGTAATAGCGTTTGCCCGGATATCCTTCCGCGTATTTATTGGTAAGAGTGCTTCCCATAGCAGCCATAACTGCCTTACTTACAAAGTTCTCGGAAGCGATCAGCTCAATATGATCGTTCTGTCTTCCCGTCTCCAGTTCCATAGCTTTTGCAAGCTCCGGATCTGCTTTTACTACTTCTTCAAACGAATACATCCGTCTACCTCCAATTCTTTTTTATTATGCCTCATCAATTGCTTTTCCAATATCATGGCGCATGTATTTATTTTCAAATGTAATCCACTCTGTGGCCTTATATGCATTGGCTCTGGCTTCTTTCAGATCAGCTCCCTTGGCTGTCACACCCAGAACACGGCCTCCGTTTGTCACAATATCATTTCCCTCTTTACGGGTTCCTGCATGGAATACATAATAGCCATCTTTGTCCGCGAATGTCTCCAGACCATGGATCACTTTTCCTTTTTCATAGTGTTCCGGATATCCATCGGAAGCCAGAACAACACAAACTGCGGCATTATCCTCAAACTGAAGATCCACCTGATCCAAATTACCGTCAATGCAGGCATTCATAACATCTACAATATCGTTTTTCATTCGTGGAAGAACTACCTGTGCTTCCGGGTCACCAAATCTTGCATTATATTCCAATACTTTTGGTCCGTCTTCTGTCAGCATCAGTCCTACAAACAAGATTCCTGTAAAGTCTCTGCCTTCTGCCTTCATGGCATCCATTGTCTTCTGGTATACATTTTCCTCACAGAACTTCTGTACTTCCTCATCATAGAAAGGACTTGGTGAAAAAGTACCCATGCCGCCAGTGTTCAGTCCCTGATCACCGTCTTTTGCTCTCTTATGATCCTGTGCGCTTGTCATAGGCTTAATATGTGTGCCATCGCAATAACAGAGAACAGACACTTCTCTTCCCGTCATAAACTCTTCAATAACAATCTCATTACCGGCGTCTCCGAACTGCTTGTCTAACATCAAAGTCTTAACGCCTGTCTTCGCCTCTTCCAGTGTATTACAGATCAACACACCTTTTCCCAAAGCCAGACCGTCCGCCTTCAGTACGATTGGCATCTTGGCTGTTTCCAGATATTCCAGTGCCTTCTGTGGGTCTGTAAAGGTTTCATAGGCAGCGGTAGGAATCCCATATTTTTTCATAAGATCTTTGGAAAACGCTTTGGATCCTTCAATGATGGCTGCATTTTTTCTTGGGCCAAAGACACGAAGTCCCTGCTCTTCAAATACGTCCACAATGCCGCCCACCAGTGGATCATCCATACCGATGATGGTAAGATCGATCTCTTTTTCTTTGGCAAAAGCAGCCAGCTTGTCAAATTCCATGGCTGTTATATCCACACACTCAGCAATCTGTCCAATACCGGCGTTGCCCGGTGCACAGTAGATCTTATCAACTTTTGAACTTTTAGCAACACTATATGCGATAGCATGCTCACGGCCACCGCTTCCAACTATAAGAACTTTCACAATATATCCTCCTTATTTTTTCTTTGTCCGTACAAGGTGATCTATGATTTCTATTTTATCATTAGCGATCAGATCAATCGCCTGTGGCAGGATCTTCCATTCTGCCTGCTCCATCACTCTCTTTTGAAGTGTCTCTGGTGTATCATCTTCTTTCACTTCTACTGCTTTCTGTAAAATGATAGGGCCACTGTCGGTTCCCTCATCTACAAAGTGGACCGTCGCTCCTGTCACCTTGTTTCCTCTTGCCAGCACACTTTCATGAACTTTCAGACCATAATATCCGGCTCCGCAATGAGATGGAATCAATGATGGATGGATATTGATCATCCGTCCATAGTATGCTTTTACAAAATTCTCCGGAAGGATTACTAAAAATCCAGCCAGTACAACCAGATCGATCCCTGCCTCTGTCAGAGTATGTGTCAGTGCCTGTCCATATGCCTCTCTGGATTCATACTCCTTTGGTACAAGAACCTTGGATTCAATTTTTTTAGCGGCTGCTCTCTCCAATGCATAAGCATCCCTTTTATTAGAAATTACCAATGCAATTTCTGCATTGGTAATCTCTCCCCGGTCTACACTATCTAAAATTGCCTGAAGATTTGTTCCGCCTCCGGATACCAAAACCGCAACTTTTAGCATAATGTAATTCCTTTCTCTCCATCTTTGATTTCACCTAAAACATATGGTGTCTCTCCGGCTGCTTTGATAGCCTCTACTGTCTTGTCTACATCTTCTTTGGCCACTGCTGTGATCATACCCACACCCATGTTGTAAGTATTAAACATGGAATGCTCATCCACATTGCCATCACATGCCAGCATCTTGAAGATTGGTGGGATTACAAAACTGTTCTTGTCGATGACCGCATGTGTTCCCTCTTTCAACATACGAGGAATGTTCTCATAAAATCCGCCACCTGTAATATGGCTGCACGCCTTAATGCGGACTCCGGCCTCTTTGATACTGCGGAGTGCCTTTACATAAATCTTTGTTGGTGTCAGCAAAGTCTCTCCCAGTGTAAGATCACTTTCCAGACACTCATACTTCTGATTCAGAGTCTCTGCATTCATAGAAAATACGCTGCGGACCAATGAATATCCATTGCTGTGGATTCCGGAAGATGCCATTCCTACCAGAACATCCCCTGCTTTCAGATCCTTTCCGGTGATCATATCTTTTTTATCCACGATACCGACTGAAAATCCAGCCAGATCGTACTCATCAATTGGATAAAAGCCAGGCATTTCCGCAGTTTCTCCACCGATCAGCGCACAGTCACTCTGACGGCATCCTTCTGCCACTCCGCTTACGATCTGTGCAATTTTCTCCGGCTCATTCTTGCCACAGGCAATGTAATCCAGGAAAAATAAAGGTTCTCCTCCTGCACAAGCAATGTCATTTACACACATGGCCACTGCGTCCACTCCGATGGTGTCATGCTTATCCAGAATAAAAGCCAGTTTCAGTTTCGTTCCGACTCCGTCCGTTCCGGAAACCAGAGTAGGTTCCTCCATTCCCATAAATTTCTTCATGGAAAATGCTCCGGAAAAGCCTCCTATATCTGTAAGAACTTCTGGTCTCATAGTAGAAGCAATATGCTCCTTCATCAATGAAACTGCCTTGTATCCGGCTTCAATGTCAACTCCTGCTTTTTTGTAATCCATTTGATTAACCTCCTATATGTAGTGCGTCACTCCGACCATTGTACCATTTTTTGTATACATGGTCAATGAAGTCTACGCAATTTTAAATCTTAGTTTTTTCGTTCCTTTGTAGTATCCTTTTCCCCGGATCAAAAGAACTGCTTTTCCTTTGGCTGTATTATTGCTGTAGCGGATTGTATAATCCTTCTTGTTCCGCAACGTCCTGCCTCCGATTTTTACCTTTACAGACGGACGGATCCGTTTTCCTGTATAGGCATAAGATTTCTTTACCCCTGTGATGGATGCCTTTTTCAAAGATCGTTTTGTAATCTTAAAGTTCAGCTTCATCACGCCGGCATAATTTCCCTTAGCTGTAATGACCACCTGGGCTTTCCCCGGTTTTTTATTGCTTTTATAAGAAATGGTATAATCGGAACCTTTCTTTAAAACAGTAGAATTTAATATAAGTTTTACCGCCGGTTTCACGCCACCTGTCCGGTAAGCATAAGACTTCTTTAATCCGCTTAAAGATGCCGCATCAATGGAGCAGCTGTAAATCACAAACTGCTTGGTAAGACTTCCTTTGTAATTACCGATTCCCTGAATCTTAACCATGGCTTTTCCTGCATTTTTATTACCTGAAAATGTCAGTTTATAATCAATTCCTTCCTGCAGTCTAACTTTGTTCAGTACAACCTGCAATGCCGGTTTATATGCCTGACCTGAGTATACATAAGATGACAATCCTGTCACCGATGCCTTTGCCACCGATGTTTCCAGACTCTTATATGTATTTTCTGCCTGAGTCAGAATCTGGTAATTGTTTACCAGAAGTTTCTGGTTGCTGCTGAGAGCATCATAACTCCTTCTGGCTGCCTGAATCTGATCATAAGAATTTACTGTGATGGTTCCTAACTTAGCAATCTTGTCTGTCACTCCGGCTGCTTCATTGGCATTCAGTGCTGCCAGCTGTTCCTCCGCCATCTGCAATGTCACATATTTGCTGTTTCCCACATATGTTTTAGCCTTGTCTGAAAGATTTTCATAGGCCAGACGAACCTTCTGTATATACGCTTCATCTTCTGCTGTAAAACCACTGCGGATCCCGTCGATCATCGTCCGCACCTCATTGGCCTGAGTCGTGTCTTCACAGATTTTAACAAAATCTTCGTAGTTATAAACCTGCTCTTTCAAAGAATCATCCATAGCGTTATAAGCTGTTCTGGCTGCATTCATCTGTATCAGGAAAGAACACATCATAGCTGCATCCTGATCCATGATCTTCCGGAAACTTTTTACCATTTCCAGTACAGATGATTCCTGATCCAGAATATCCTGATTGGTGATCAGGTCTGCCACGCCGCTAATATCCTGATATTTGTTTACAAAAAACTGATATGCCTTGTAAGCATCTTCATAGCGTTTGGAAAAATCGGAATAATCTTCCTCTCCCTGAAGTACTCCCACTGCCTGGATCTGATCAATCACGCTCTGGCAGTCTGTGGTAACTTTTACCGCATTCTGAAGCCTGTCTGTGTAGCTTGCCGGCACCATGTTCTGCTCGCTTTCACTCATCTTTCCAAACTTTTCATAAGCCCGCATCAAAGCCGCCAGATCCTGTGTACTGGTGATTGTTTCCGGCAGAAGATCCATTTCTTCTTCAAAAGAAGAAACCTTCTCTGTCCGCTCCAGCAATGTCTTGATGGCTGCACTGTTAAAGAAATCATAGATTGAGATCTCGTAATCCTCTTCTGCCTTCTGAACTGCTTTCGACAAAGTCTTTACCCTGGCTGCAACTTCTTCTGACAGCACATCAAAATCTCCAATGGCCAGATATGCCTCTTCCACTGCATAATACGCCCCTGCCTTCTCGTATTTCGGGTAATTAGGCACCAGTGTCTTTTTCACGATCGTAGGAAGACAGTTTGAAAAAACATCCTTGCTCTTACAGTTGGAAAACTTTCCTTCGTACAATTTCACAACATCCTGTGCATCTGTATATTCCTGTACAAACACATCATAATCATCTCTTGTGGCTGTGAGTCCCAGCATATGGATCTCATCCATGGCTGCCGATGCCCGGTCTGCATATTCCATCAAGTCCTTTAACTGGTTGAAATAATTGGTTTTCTCCAGATCATACAGACTACGGACTTCATCCGACGCTCCGTCAAAATCCTCCAATACCTTTGCAAATTTTTCTCTGGTCATAGGTTCTGACAACAGATCCTCTACTTCCTTCATAATAGCAGCTGCCTGCACACTTGCATCCTCTGTGGCATCCTGCTGCTCATCCCCGGTATCTGCATAAACTGAAACAGCCGGTACCTGACAGACCAGAGTCAGTGCCAGAGCCAAACTTAAAAACTTTTTCCTCATAGAATCCTCCAATCCCAAAACCTGTCAGTCTTGAAACAGTATTAATCTTCATATATTTATATTTTACCTTGTCATAATAAAAATAGCAATAAAAAATTCCTTTTCTTCCTAGTGATTATCTGTTACAATAGCAGAATAGAATTAAACGAGGAGGAACCGTTATGCGCATAGCGCATAATTAAAAATCGGTTCCGACGACCTGCCGCCGGGCATAAGCACGGGGGCAACACAGATTAAACGAGGAGGATTTACCATGACAGAGAAAAAAGGATCTTTATTAACCTACCGTCCGGACATTAAAGTTGTAGACGCAACGATCCGGGATGGCGGTCTTGTAAACGATTTCCGGTTCACAGAAGAGTTTATTAAAGACTTGTATGCAGCCAATGTAGCTGCCGGCGTTGATTATATGGAGTTTGGCTATAAAGCTTCCAAAGATATTTTTAAGCCGGAAGACTTCGGCCCATGGAAATTCTGTGAAGAAGATGATATAAGACGGATCGTAGGAGATAACAATACGGATATGAAACTCTCCGTCATGGCTGATGTTGGACGCTGTAACTACAAACGGGATATTTTAAATCGTTCTGAAAGTGTGATCGATATGGTCCGGATCGCCACTTATATCCACACAATCCCGGCAGCCATCGAAATGATTGAGTACTGCCACAACTTAGGCTATGAAACAACCGTAAATATTATGGCTATCTCTACTGCCAAAGAGTCCGAGATTACAGAAGCTCTTTCATTGCTGAGCCAGTGTCCGGTAGATGTGATCTACATTGTAGACAGTTACGGTTCTATGTACATGGAACAGGTAGATGATCTGGCTGATAAATATTTGAAAATGGCTGAGGATCATGGCAAATCCGTAGGTATGCATGCCCATAACAATCAGCAGTTAGCCTTTGCCAATACCATCGCTGCGCTGACCCGGGGTGTCAGTTATCTGGATTCTACCATTGGTGGTATGGGCCGTGGTGCCGGCAACTGTTCCAGCGAACAGTTATTAGGCTTTTTGAAAAACCCTAAATATGATCTGATCCCGATTCTTCAGTTCCTGGAAAAACATATTATTCCACTGAAAAAATCCGGCGTTGTCTGGGGTTATAACATTCCGTACCTCCTTACCGGTCAGACCAATCAGCATCCTCGCAGTGCGATTGCCGCAACAAAGGAAAAAAGAACAGATTTCCTGAACTTTTTGCTGGAACTAAACGATAAAGACTGATTCTTAGATTATATTATAAAAAAAGATCAACCACAGAAGTTTTCTGTGGTTGATCTTTTTTTATTTCGCGTCCGACACGGTTTTATCTACATAATTTTTTACTTTTGTAAGATTATCAATAATGCCATCAATCTCCTGAAGAGCAAGTTTTGCATCTTCTTCCTTTGCCTGCGCAAGCTTTCCTTTTACCTCTGTAGCCATATCGGTCAGCTGTTTTTTCATATCTGTAAACTCTTTGTCCGCTTCCAGATGGTTCGCTTCTACTACTTTTTCAATGTCTGCGTACAATTCCAGTGCCTTATCTGTCTGGCTTTCCACCTTGGCCTTTGTTTCCGCCGTAATGGCGTCACTTTTGCCGCATCCATTCAGAAACAACATACTGATACACATCATGCAGATCACTTTTTTTAATTTACCTGACATACCAATTCCTCACTTTCCCATCCTGTTTTACTTTTCCACCTGCCAGAGAGTTCCCTCTCTTGTATCTTTTAACACGATTCCTTTAGCTGCCAGCTCATCCCGGATCTCATCAGCTCTGGCAAAATTCTTTTCTTTTTTTGCCGCCTTTCTCTCCTGGATCATCTTTTCTACATAAGCTGCCAGTTCTTCATCCACTGCTTCTTCTTTTTTCTCCATGGCCTCTGTCAGTCCAAGAGAAAGGACCTCGTCAAATCTGGCTGCCAGTTTCCGCTTGGTGGCCGGTGAAAAATCTTCCTTCAGCATATCATACAAAACAGTAATAGCGGAAGAAGTATTGATATCGTTTCCCATAGCTTCTGCAAATTTTACATCATACTCAGTATACGCATTCTCGTCCACTTCGCCTTCATCTTTCAAAGATGCTACCTTCTGGATCAGTTTGTTATAAGAGTTTGCAACATTTTTCAAAATATCCTCTGAAAATTCCAATGGTTTGCGGTAATGAGACAGCAGGCAGAACATACGATACACCATTGGATCGTAGCCTTCTTCCATAAGAGAAGATACCGTAAGGAAACCTCCCTTGGACTTGCTCATCTTACCCTGCTTTGTCACAAGATGGTTTACATGGAACCAGTAATTACACCATTTGTGTCCCAGATAGGATTCACTCTGGGCAATCTCATTGGTGTGATGTGGGAATATATTGTCCACACCGCCGCAGTGGATATCCAGTTTTTCACCAAGATGTTTCATGCTGATGCAGGAACATTCAATGTGCCAGCCCGGATAGCCAACGCCCCATGGACTGTCCCATTTTAATTCCTGATTGTCAAATTTGGATTTGGTAAACCACAGGACAAAATCTGTCTTATTTTTCTTATTGGTATCTTCTTCTACATCGTCCCGGACACCAACCTGAAGATCCTCTTCATTCTGGGCAGAAAGCACATAATAATTGTCCAGTTTAGAAGTATCAAAATACACATTTTCTCCGGCAATATACGCGTAACCTTTTTCCAGCAAGGTCTCAATCATGTGAATAAATTCCGGAATGCAGTTAGTAGCCGGCTCCACTACATCCGGCTTTTTGATCTTCAGACGGCTGCAGTCTTCCATAAACGCATCTGTATAAAACTTGGCAATATCCATAACAGACTTGTGTTCTCTCTTGGCTCCGGCGAGCATCTTATCCTCTCCGGTATCGCCATCACTGGAGAGATGACCAACATCCGTGATGTTCATAACACGCTTCACATCATAACCAACATAGCGCAGATGCTTTTCAAGGACATCTTCCATAATGTAACTTCTCAGATTTCCAATGTGTGCATAATGATAAACTGTGGGGCCACATGTGTACATGGCGACTTTTCCTTCTTCATTGGGCACAAATTCTTCTACCTTTTTTGTCAATGTGTTGTACAAAAATGTCTTTGTATTCAGCATCTTTTATTCCTCTTTCTATCATTCTTATTATTTTTCTTGCATGATTATCTTCTATCCATTATAAAAACCACGGTTGTCTGTGTCAAGTCTCACTTCACTTTTAAGCCGTACACACTTCACTTTTAAGCCGTGTCAGTTCTTTCCCCTCTAATTTGACATCTTCCGCAAATTAGAGTAGAATGACTTGGTATACAAGAAAATATATAAGAAAAGATAAAAGGAGATTTTGAAAATGGCTATGCATTATAAAAAAGAGATTATCTCCCCTGAAGTGTTACAGGAGTTATACCCTCTTACCCCAGAGCAAAAAAAGCAAAAACAGATTCGCGACCAGCAGATCAAAGAGATCATCACCGGTGAATCCGATAAATTTCTTGTTATCATTGGACCATGTTCTGCCGATCACGAAGATTCTGTGTGTGAATATATAACCCGTCTTGCTAAAGTTCAGGAACGGATCCAGGAAAAAGTACTTATCGTTCCAAGAATTTATACAAACAAACCTCGTACCACCGGCGAAGGTTACAAAGGCATCGTGCATCAGCCGGATCCGGAAAAAGGGGAAGATTTTATGGAAGGCCTGATCGCCATGCGTAAAATGCACATCCGTTCTATTTCCGAAACCGGTTTCTTTGCAGCGGACGAAATGCTTTATCCTGAAAACTGGCCATACATCAGCGATATTTTATCTTATGTTGCTGTTGGTGCCCGCTCGGTAGAAGACCAGCAGCACCGTATGACTGTCAGCGGCATGGATGTACCGGTAGGTATGAAAAACCCTACCAGCGGAGATTTTTCCGTTATGTTAAATTCCTGCATCGCCGCTCAGTCACCTCATACATTCCTGTATCGTGGTTATGAGGTATCCACTGACGGAAACCCTCTGGCCCACACCATCCTTCGTGGCGCCGTAAACAAACACGGCAACGCCATTCCTAATTACCACTATGAGGATCTGGAACTGCTTCTTGAGAAGTACTCCAAACTAAACCTGAAAAACCCGGCCTGCATCGTAGATGCCAACCACTCTAACTCCGGTAAAAAATATGCAGAACAGCCTCGTATCGTCAGTTCGGTTCTTCACAGCCGCAGTGTCAATTCAGAAATTGCCAACCTGGTAAAAGGAGTTATGGTAGAGAGTTATCTTTTACCTGGTTCCCAGAAAGTAAACCAGCATGAATATGGCAAGTCCATTACTGATCCATGCCTTGGCTGGGATGAAACAGAAAAACTTCTGGATAAAATCGCCGAATCTCTTTAATCACACAAGAGTTTCTGCATCATCGGCAAATTAAAATAAACTTCTAATAAACAAGCAGCAATAAGCGCAAAAAGCAGTATGATAAAAAGAAGCATTTTGTGTTTTTGCTGCCTTTTTTTCTCTATGAGTCCAAAAGAATAAAGGTAAATCAGGGAAAACAATATACAATGTGGAAACAGACTTGCCAGATAGCAAAGTACTCCCATCCATCCCCGGTTCATAACAAAAAACAAAAACAAAAAGCCATTACGGATTCCCGTAAAACCAAGGAAAAGCCGTATGTACCAGCGGACTGCCGTGCGGTTCACCGACAAGATCCAGAGGATCACAAAAAATTTACCATGGTTCCACAGCGAGTGGTATAGTTCTGCCATGATCCCTTTCTCTTGCTGCCATTTTGTCATGGATGAACCTATCTCGTTATACACATCCCGGAAAGATTGGCGGAAAAAAAGATAAAACATTGCTCCTGCCAGAAAAGAAAGCCCCACCCCATACAACAACTTCTTTATTTTCACAAAAAAACCTTCCCTCATAAAATCTTTTTACATCCTATGAGACAAGGTTTTTAATCATTCCATTTATTTACTTTTCAGTGCTTTATAAGCCATAACGGCAGCAATGGTTTTGCCGTCTGTGATTTCTCTTCGAAAGATCATATCCGTCAATTCATCTACCGTATATCTCTCAATCTGAACAAACTCATTTTCATCCAGATGCTGATGGGAAGGGATCAACTCCTCCGTATAAAAAATCCGGATCAGTTCGCTGGTATAGGCCGCCGCCGAGTGATAGTCAATTAAAGGAAAAATATGCTCCGATCTAAATCCTATCTCCTCTTCCAGTTCCCTGGAAGCGCAGGTGATAAACTCTTCCTCTACACTGTCTCTTCCTCCTGCCGGAATTTCCAGCAAAAGATCATCGATAGCCCCTCTGTACTGACGGACCATAATAATTTTCCCATCAGAATCCACCGGCAGGATAGCCGCTGCTCCCTTATGCTCTATAATATCCCATTGCGCCTTATTGCCATTGGGAACCTGAAGATCATAAGCATAAAAATCAACAATATGACCATGGTATTTTAATGTTTTACCAAGAATTTTAAACTTCTCAAGCATACAAAAACTCCTGTTATTTCAAATCATTTAAGAACTGCTCAATCCGGTCAATTCCCTTTTTGATCTGCTCCTTGGAAATAGCATACGATAAACGGATATAGCCCGGGAATCCAAAGTCCGTACATGGAACTACAGCTACACTGTAATCTTCCAGCAGGATAGCTGCCAGTCTGGATACATCTCCTACTTTTTCCCCTTTGTATTCCATTCCAAATGTATCTTCTACTTTAACAAAAGTATAAAAAGCACCTTTGGGTTCAATCACGGAAATGTGCGGAAGATCTTTTAATCGGCCATAAATATAGTCTCTACGCTGTGCAAATTCTTTGATCATTTCTTTTACTTTATCCTGCGGTCCGGTCAATGCCTCCAGGGCTGCTTTCTGAGCGATGGAGTTAGGATTCGAGGTCTGATGGCTCTGAACACTGCTCATAAGCTTTGTGATCTCTTTGCTGGCACCGGTATAACCGATTCTCCATCCAGTCATGGCATAACTCTTGGAAAGTCCACTACATGTAATAGTATGGTCGTAGATCTCCTTGCCCAGAGATGCAATGCTGACATGCTCATCTTCTCCATAGATCAGATATTCATACATCTCATCTGCCACAACATAAATATCCTTCTCCACAATGACCTTCGCCAATGCTTCCAGTTCTTCTCTTGTATATATCATACCAGTAGGATTGTTAGGAGAGTTTAAAACAAATGCCTTTGTTTTATCTGTACAGGCCTCTGCCAACTGCTGTGCCGTAATCTTAAAATCATTCTCCGGTGTAGTGGTAACGATGACCGGAACACCACCTGCCAGTTTTACAATCTCCGGATAACTCAGCCAGAACGGTGCCGGGATCACAACCTCATCTCCCTCATTAATAATGGCTGTAAAAATGTTAGTCAAAGAATGCTTTCCGCCGTTGCTGATAACGATCTGATCTACACCATAATCCACTTTGTTAAACGTCTTGAATTTTTCACTGACTGCTTTTTTCAGATCTTCAATACCGGACGCCGGCGTATATTTTGTAAATCCATTGCGGATTGCCTCACATGCCACATCATTAATATTGTCTGGTGTGTTAAAATCCGGTTCTCCTGCACCAAAACCCACCAGGTCAACTCCCTGTGCCTTCAGTGCCTTCGCCTTTGCTGTAATAGCAAGAGTAGACGACGGTTTTACCTCACTTGCTTTCTTTGATAATGTTAACGCCATTTTTTCTCATCCTCCTGTTTAATCACTTAAGTATAGCGTCGATCACCTTAATCGACGCCATTCAATCTTCATTTTATAACATTTTAATGTATATTGCAAGTTTCTAATTTTTGAAACTGTGAATTGGTGCCGGGATACGACCTGTTCTTGTAATAAAATCATCACATGAGAATGGATTTACCGGCATAACCGGAGCATGTCCCAAAAGGCCGCCAAACTCAGCGTTATCTCCTACTTTTTTACCGCATACCGGAATCACACGAACTGCTGTTGTCTTCTGGTTGACCATACCGATCGCCATTTCATCTGCAATAATTCCTGAAATCGTAGTTGCTTTTGTATCCCCCGGGATTGCGATCATATCCAGTCCAACAGAACATACACAAGTCATCGCTTCCAGTTTTTCCAGTGTCAGGGCCCCTTCATTTACTGCATCGATCATTCCCTGATCTTCACTGACCGGAATAAAGGCACCACTCAGTCCTCCTACATAGGAAGAAGCCATCACACCGCCTTTTTTCACCTGATCATTCAACATTGCTAACGCAGCTGTGGTTCCCGGTGCGCCGGCGCGCTCCAATCCCAGTGACTCAAAAATCTCTGCAATACTGTCCCCCACTGCCGGTGTCGGCGCCAGCGAAAGGTCGATGATACCAAATGGAACGCCCAGTCTCTTGGACGCCTCATGAGCTACCAGCTGTCCTACACGTGTAATCTTAAAGGCCGTCTTTTTGATTGTTTCACATACGGTGCCAAAATCTTTTCCTTTTACCTGGTCTAACGCAGTCTTAACAACACCCGGACCGCTGACACCTACATTGATGATGGCATCTCCTTCTGTCACACCGTGGAACGCCCCCGCCATAAATGGATTATCATCCGGTGCATTACAGAACACTACCAGTTTGGCACATCCAATAGAATCTGCTTCTTTCGTCAGTTCTGCTGTTTCTTTGATCACCTGTCCCATAAGAAGGACTGCATCCATGTCCAGACCTGTCTTAGTAGAACCAACATTGACAGAACTACAGATAAAATCGGTAGTTGACAAAGCCTTTGGAATAGACAGAATCAAATTTTTATCTGCCTCTGTCATTTTTTTAGAAACAAGAGCTGTGTATCCACCGATAAAATTGACACCTACTTTTTTTGCCGCCCGGTCTAATGCCTGTGCAATTTTTACAAAATCATCCGGTGTTTTGCAGGCAGAACCGCCTACCAGCGCAATCGGTGTAACAGAAATTCTCTTGTTCACAATCGGAATACCAAATTCGGTACTGATCTCTTCTCCTGTTGCCACCAGGTCTTTCGCCATTGTGGTAATTTTATTATAAACATTTTCACAAACCTTATCCAGATCCGAATCAATACAATCCAAAAGGCTGATACCCATAGTAATAGTACGAACATCCAGATTCTCTTTGTCGATCATTTTATTTGTTTCAATTACTTCGTTGATGTTAATCATGTTTTATTGTCCTCCATAAAGTCTGTTCACGCTATTACAGTCTGTGCATTTTGTCAAAAATTTCCTCTCTTTGAGCACGGATGACACAATTGATATCCTCTCCCATGGCTTCCAGCTGTGCTGCAATGTCTGTAAACTTCTTATCATTTGACTGGAAGTCAACGATCATCATCATGTTAAAAAAGCCATCTACGATGGTCTGTGAAATATCCAGAATGTTAATGTCATTCTCTGCAAGATAGGTACAAACCTTTGCAATAATACCTACACTGTCTTTTCCTACTACTGTAATAATTGTCTTTTTCATGGTGCCTCCTAGATTTTAATTTATTTTCAACAGTTCCGTGGGTTCATCCCTGCTTGCCACCATCAGACGGGTGTCAAGAGTCCCCCATGTCTCTGTCTTTTCCAGTTCATCCAAAACCGTCCTGTAAGCCAGTTGCGGAAAGTTATTTTCTCTGCTGAGATGTCCTAATACCAGATGTTTCAGATCCTTATGTAAAATCTCCTTGATCAGATCTGCACAGGATGTATTGGACAGGTGCCCTTTATTGCCTAATATCCTCATTTTCAGCGAGTAAGGATAAGGTCCTACCTGCAGCATATTGATATCGTGATTTGCTTCGATCAACACGGAATCACACTGACCCAGCACCCGGATAATGGTATCATCAAAGCAGCCCATATCAGTAGCCACCGCCGCTCTCTTTCCCTGTTTCTCCACTGTATAACACACCGGATCCACTGCATCGTGGGAAATAGAAAAAGGACGTACTAACATTTCTCCGGCTTCGATCTCCTCTTCCGGCCGGATACTGTGGAACAGTTCCGGGGAAATATTATTCATATTGGTCTTTTCCCAGATAGCAGAAACTGTGTCTGCCGTAGCATAAACAGGAATTGGATTTTTTCGCAGAACAGGCCCCAGACCACTGATGTGGTCGCTGTGTTCATGTGTGATAAAAATCGCCTTTATATCATCCAGCGACAAACCTTTACGCTCCAGTCCCGTTACGATTCTTTTGCGGCTGATTCCTGCATCGATCAAAATACCGCCATCTTCTTCGCCCAGGTAGATGCAGTTTCCACTGCTTCCACTGGCAATGCTGTATAATTGCATAGCGCACCTCTACTACATTTTATCAGTAATCTGGTCACTGTCAATAGTAATCTGATCTCGACCATTCTTCTTAGAATGATACATTGCCCAGTCGGCTCTTGTCAAGAGCTCGGATGGATTCGAACATGTTTCCGGATAACATGCCACACCGGCACTGGTTCTTACATCCACACGGGATTCTCCATATATAACCGGTTTGCTCTTGATCTGCTGATGTACCTGCTGCACGATCTCATATGCTTCTTCCAGTGATTTGCCAAGAAATGCTATGACAAATTCCTCGCCGCCATACCGTCCGGCGATTCCGCCATGGCTGATGGCACCTTTATTTAACAATGCCGCCACATAACGAATCACTTCATCTCCGCACTGATGGCCATATGTGTCATTTATCATCTTAAACTTATCAATATCAAACAGTGCCAGAGTTACCGGAAGTTTTTTCACCATAGCTTCTGACAGATATTCATTCAGACACTCGTTCAGATGTCTCCGGTTGTAAATACGGGTCAGGCCGTCCCGGATAGCCATATCATTCATTTTTTCATACAACTTTGCATTAGAAATACCAATACTTAACTGGCTGGCAATACTTTCATAAAATGCACGGCCATCCATAAAGGCATTTTCTTTGTTTTTGGCCACGATCAAAGTTCCCAGTCTCTCTTCCTGCTGGTTTACCGGCAGAATGATCACAGATGGGAAATCAAATTCTACCCGGCTGTCGTGGAACAGTTTTACCGTATCTGTCTCTACATTCTGCATATAGGTTTTACTCAGAGATAAAACATCCTGCATATCCATCTCTTTTACACTCCGGATCAGATTTTGCCTGTACTCATCTCCCATGGTGGTGGATACCGCCACAAAGCGACCTTTCGGTTCCTCACCAGGCACCAGAAGACTGTTGTCTTCTTCCATAATGATCATAACCAGGTCCAGATCCAGTCTCAGATGCAGGATATTGGCCACTTTATTAAGCAGTTCGTCCCGCTTTGGTGATGCGGCAATGCTGGAAGAAATTTCATTCTGAACAGACATTTCATCATGAGAACGGTTGATCCTTTTATTGGCAGCCTGCAGCTTAATCTTCTGATTGCCTAATTTTTCATTGATCTTCTCAATCTTTTCCTGCTGCTGCTGAAGTGCTTCATTAGCTTCATTCAGGTCATCCAGAGCACGGTTCTGAGCAAACATTCTTTTTTCGTAATAGCCCCAGGAATAGGCTAATACTTCTCCCATGGCGATCAACACAAACAATCCGCCAAAGGAAATAGAAATCCCTCTGAGAAAATTGGTCCCCGTAATTTCTCTGGCATATAGACGGCTGATATACTGCACCATGGAAACCAGACTGAATCCCAGTGCATAAATAACATAACAAATTCCTCTTCGTCCCAGATAATCAAAGGATGTGAAGCAGAAAAACATCATAAATTCCGCCATAAATGCAATCAGGATCAGATAAAAAACAAGCTGGTCCATCTGAGTCGGCTTAATAAAATAAGCAACCCCCGCCATTACTACTCTGGTTCCGTAATAAAAACATCCCAGGTGATAGGCTGTCTTTTCCCCTAGGTTTTCCTTATGGAAAATCATTTCCATCTGAATGAATACAATGCAAAAAACATCTACTCCAATGTACTTTATAAATTCAATCAGGTAAAACCGGTCTCCCGCACAAATGTCATAAATTCCTGCAGAAGCATACAAAATCAAAAAAACATACAGAGCCATGTGGGCCATTTTCATAAATGAACTGCTTCTCATCCGGTTTATCAAGTTCTCTTCCATCGTTTTGTTCCTCCATCCCTCTGATTCCTATTTCTCCCAGTAAAGTTCAATCTCATCCCCTTCTTGAAGAGGCTGTGTGAACTCCTGATCCTCTCCATTGATCTTTGTAATCAGCTTTGTTCCCCCTGCTTTTGTCAGATCAAACGGATACACATCAAACACATCCACAAAGATTGGTTTTTGCTTTAACGGAAGAGTTACCTTCGTTCCATTTACCTTTACATGAACCGGTTCGAAAGACGCTGTTTCATGGATGATCCTTCTCTTTTCAGTATTTCCCCGAATGATCTCTCCATCGCTTCCTAACTTATCCGTGTCAAAGGGAAGGTCTTTTGCCCAGTCCGGCAAAGGTTTCATTGGCTGCAGCAGCGGATCTTCTTCCATCTGCTCCTGCTGTTTTTCTTCCGGTGTCTTTTCTTCCACCTCCTGTTTCGCCGCCGGTTTTTCAGGTATTTTTTCAATTACATCACCATCTGACACTTTGGCTGTCATTCCCGCCTCTCTGCCATTTAAAAGTACCTTCTCCGGCTTTTCTATATCCGCATACTCAAATACTTTTCCTACCGAAAAATACTCAAATATATGAATTTCATCTCCATTCTGAACTACATAAGACAGATCCTCCGGCCGTCCGTTTACCTCCACCGGACATGGGCAGATCCAGTCTCTTCCATACATCACAATATGCATTTCTTTTTTACATTCTTCCAGGCTCTGAAGACGGATCACTGCTTTTTCGCCCTTAGTAGAAGGTCGGATCGTAACCTCATCATTCTCTTTCACAATCTCGTTAAGGCTGGCCTCTCTTCCATTGCACTTGATCTCAGCCACCTCTCCCGTCTTTCCTTTGGCCTCCTTGATCTCTCCATTAACCGTATAACGGATGGTATCACCTCTTACCGGGAACAGATGATCTTTGGAAAAACCGGAACTGATACATGCATCCAGTATCGTAGCCTTTCCGTTGTCATACAATTTTACCCGCTGCTGGTTTACCTGGACATGGATAAAATTATTGTTCTGCTCATAATAACTCATGCAGATACCAATCGGTGTCACCAAAGTAGAATCCTTATGTATTCCCTCCTGGGCAAAATGTACATTGCCCAGGACCTCTGCTCCCCGGACCGCTACCCGGTTTTCAGGAAGGGAGAGGGCTCTGGCAAGGCAGTCCGTAAATCCATCATGCTTGCCACCGCCTCCTACTACAAAGACAGCACTGACGGTTTTGTTACCATTCAGCTCAATGATGCTTTCACCGACCTTTTGTGCAATCTTTTCCATGGCTTCCTTTACAATAGAGGCAATTTCTTCTTTAGACACCTTTAGTTTTTCACCAAATATATTTTTATAAGATAAAACTTTTCTCTTCTCATACTGGCGTTTCAAAGACTCTGCCGTCTCAAAATCAATCAGCAGACTCTGGGCAATGGCCTCTGTGATCTCATCTCCTGCCAGAGGGATCATGCCAAATGCGATAATACTGCCATCTTTCACAATAGAAATATCCGAGGTACCGGCTCCTACATCCACTAAAGCAATGTTAAGCAGTCTGAACTTCTCCGGGATCGCCACCTGAATGGCCGCTATCGGCTCCAGCGTCAGACTTGACACATGCAGCCCTGCGCCCTCTACTGCCGCATACAATCCATCTACCACCTCTTCCGGCAAAAATGTAGCGATCAGATCTACTCCGATATTGCTGGCCGTATGCAGTTCCACCATCTCCATGGGATATTCATTCAGATAATACTTCACAGCCGAATATCCCACACAGAAAAAGTTCTTGTCCTCTCTGCTGATTTCCTGACGGATCTCCTCATATGCCTTTTCCACTGCCAACATATCCAGTGATTTGATGTGTTCTTTCGTCACTTTGGTATCTGATGGAAAATCATACACCGCATGCACCTGCTTTGTCTTCAGAACCCTGCCTGCAGCAGCAATACACACATCTTTCAATTCCTCTCCAATGCGTTCCTCCAACCGGTGCTTTACTTCTGCAATTGTCTTTGCCACCGTATGTATATCATGGATCTGTCCGTCGATCACTGCTCTGGTAGTATGTTCTATAGACTCCTGGGCAATAACAACAAAACGGTCCGCTCCCATTCTGTATCCTACGGTGCCTACAATACTTCTGGTACCAATATCTAATCCAAATACATAACCTTCATTTTTGTTTGTCATAATCTTTGCCTTCTCATTCCTCACTGTAAAAATCTCATGGGTAAAATTTCTCTAAATAATATATAATTATAACATAATCCAGCCTAGATTGGTAGCAGTTCTTTTATCTGTTCCCAAAGTTTATCCGGATCTTCATCATTAAATAAAACATGACTGCATTTTTGCTTCAATTCTTCATAAGACATCTGCTTTTGCATAATAGAAAGAGACTTTTCTCTGGAGTATCCACGACTTTTTGAAAGTCTGTCTATACGGATCTCCGGATCTGTAAAAATACCCCAGACCTCATCGCAGTATGCATCACAGCCGCTTTCAAACATCAACGCTGTTTCCACTACCACAAGAGGTTCCGCCTGCCACATACGGATCCGTTCTTTTATTTCTTTTTTTACGCTGGGATGCACAATCTCATTTACCTGTCTTCTCTTTTCATCATCTCCATAAATAATCTGTGCCATCTTTTCCCTCTTTATATGCCCTGTTTCGTCCAAAATACTGCTGCCCAGGAGAGTGACGATCTGCTCATAGCACTCCGTCCCCGGTTCCATGACTTCATGGCCCAGGTTGTCTGCCAAGATTACTTTTGCTCCCTTTTTCTTTTCCAGCATAGACAAAAGCGTGGATTTCCCACATCCTACACCGCCGGTAATTCCCAGTACCATAAGTTCCTCCTTTATTTTGCCTCGTACCAGCTGTTTCCCTGTTTCACATCTGCAATCAGCGGCACCGCCAGATCACAGGCATGGACCATTTCCTCCTGAAGGATTTTCTTCACCTGTTCGATCTCTTCCGGATGGGTTTCAATCAGCAGTTCATCATGAATCTGCAGGATCAGCCGGGAACGGCATCCCTCTTTGATCAGTCTGTCGTGCACATGATTCATGGCGATTTTGATAATATCTGCCGCTGTTCCCTGGATCGGCGAGTTCATAGCGATCCTTTCACCAAACTGACGCTGCATGAAATTTTTGCTTTTCAGTTCCGGAATTGGTCTTCTTCTTCCAAACAGAGAGGAAACATAGCCCTTTGTTTTTCCCATTTCAACCAAAGAATCCATATACTCTTTTACCCGGTCATACATGGCAAAATAATCTTTTATATACTGCTCTGCCTCTTTTTTCGATATATTCAAATCTCTTGAAAGTCCAAAACCACTAATGCCGTAAATAATACCAAAATTCACTGCCTTTGCATTTCTTCTCTGTAGATCCGTCACCTCCTCAAACGGTGTATGGAATACAAGGGATGCTGTCGTACGATGTATATCCGCATTTTCCCTGTACGCCTCAATAAGGTGTTTATCCTGGGACATATGGGCCAATACGCGCAGTTCGATCTGTGAATAATCCGCATCCAGAAAAACATATCCCTCCTGTGGCACAAATACCTTTCGGATCTCCCTTCCCAATTCCATGCGGATGGGGATATTCTGAAGATTTGGCTCCGTACTGCTTAAGCGGCCGGTAGCCGTAATGGTCTGGTTAAAGGTAGTATGGATCCTTCCATCCTCTTCATTGATGAACACCGCCAGCCCATCTGCATAAGTAGATTTTAACTTGGCTAACTGCCGGTATTCCAGTATCATCTCCACGATTGGATCTTCAAAACGGAGTTTTTCCAGTACTTCCGCCGAAGTTGAATACCCCGTCTTTGTTTTCTTCCCATAAGGCATATGCATCTTTTCAAACAGAATCACGCCTAACTGTTTCGGTGAATTGATGTTAAATTCTTCTCCTGCTCTCTCATAGATATCCTGCTCCAGCGATGTCAGACGCTCTCCCAGTCTGTCTCCGTATTCTTTCAGAGCCTTCTGTTCTACCAATATGCCTGCTTTTTCCATATCTTTCAGTGTAAATACAAGAGGCATTTCAATCTTTTCAAAAAGATCCCAGGATTTGATCCGTTTTAACTCTTTCCTGAGAGGCGCATAGGCCCTTGCATTGACTAGAGCACAATAGCAGAGGTATTTAACACATTCTTCCTTTTTCTCATCAAAAGCTGTTTCAAAAGCCATCTTGCCAAACATCTGGCTGTACGGATAAAAGGATATATCCCCATAGTTTTCTGCCAGATCTTCCTCCATAAATCCTTTCTGGATCGGTTCAATCAGGTAGGCTGCCACTGCCGTATCAAAACAGTTTTCCCTGGAAGAAACAGTAAGGCAGTCCAGCTGGCCTTTCCAGTCATTGGCACTGATCACATATTTCCCGGAAAGTTCTTTGACCTTTTCAAGGATTTCCTGTTCCGGCAGTTTTTCCCCGGTTTCCAGGCAGTAAACATTCTCCCCATCCAGACATACTGCCAGAGCCAGCAATCTCTTTGGTTCTTCCATAAACAAAGTAAGCTGGCCTGCACCGTCCATAGACATATTGGTATTTTTGCGAAACACACTGCGAAGTCCCACAACCGTCCCGGACGGAACTTTCTCAAACAACTGCTCCATTTCCTGCCGGGTCGTTATCGTGTGGAATTTTTCCTCCACTCCCTGATTTCCTGCCGCATCAGCGTCAAACTTTTTCAGAATGGATTTAATATCCAGCGACTGGATCAGAGAAAATGCCTTGGCATTAAAAATATCTTCCAGCCGGCACTGATCCATAGTTACACCCAGCTTGCAGTCCGTTTTGATCGTAGCCAGTGCTTTGCTGAGTTTTGCCAGTTTCACATTAGCCGCCACTGCATCATGGGCTCTTTTAGGAGTAATATCATCTACATGAGCCAGCGTATTTTCCACCGTACCATATAAAGTCAGAAGTTTTACCGCCGTCTTCTCTCCCACTCCCGGCACTCCCGGAATGTTGTCCGATGAATCTCCCATCAAGCCTTTCAGATCAATGATCTGAGGCGGGGTAATGCCATACTTTTGGATCACTCCGGAAGGATCATAATTTTCCACTATGGTTTTTCCTGCCTTTGTCTTTGGAATCCGCACCGTAGTCTTATCGGTAACTAACTGCAGAAGATCTCTGTCTCCGGACACAACCGAAACGGTAAATCCTTCCTTTTCCGCCTTCTTTGCCATAGTTCCCAGAATGTCATCGGCCTCGATCCCATCCTGGAAATAGATCTTTATATTCATAGCTTCCAGTATTTCCCGGATCACCGGCACCTGCTGGCGCAGTTCCTCCGGCATAGGTTTTCTGGTCCCTTTATACTCTGCATACATTTCATGCCGGAATGTGGGTGCTTTCTGGTCAAACGCCACCAGCATATGGCTTGGTTCTTCCTCTTCTATGAACTTAAACATAATATTTAAAAATCCATACACTGCGTTGGTATGAAGTCCCTGCCGGTTTGTCAGATCCGGCACTCCATAAAAAGCTCGATTCAATATGCTGTTTCCATCCAGCAGGATCAATTTATTTTCCAATTTTACTACCTCTCTGTTCTTAATAACGAAAAAAGCGCCATATAACTGAATGAATCAGCTATACAACGCTTCTCTCTGGCATATTATGCGGATGGCGGGACTTGAACCCGCACGATGTCACCACCGCAAGATTTTGAGTCTTGTGCGTCTGCCAATTCCGCCACATCCGCTCAACAACAAGACTTATTATATGACGGAATACAATTTTTGTCAACAGTTTTTTTTCTATTTTTGCAAAAGACTTATTTTCTTCTCCAATGCCTCTACCACGACCTCCATTACACGGATACGGGCGTATAGTTTTGAATTTCCCTCAATGATATGCCATGGTGCCTCCTCTGTAGAAGTCCGCACGATCATTTCATCCACTGCCACTTCATACTGATCCCATTTTTCCCGGTTCCGCCAGTCTTCATCCGTGATCTTCCACTGTTTTTCAGGAATTTCCTGTCTCTGTTCAAACCGGACTGCCTGTTCTTCTTTGTCAATATGCATCCAGAATTTTAAAAGGACTGCTCCATGCTCTGTCAGCTGTCTCTCCATATGATTGATCTCTGCATAAGCCCGCTTCCACTCATCCTCTCTGGCAAAACCTTCTATACGCTCTACCAGCACTCTTCCATACCAGGTCCGGTCAAAGATTGTTATTTTGCCATCCTCTGGAAACTTGTTCCAGAAACGCCACAGGTAATGGTGGGATTTTTCCAGATCATTAGGTGCACTTACCGGTACCACTTCATAACCTCTCGGATCCATAGCCTGGGTCAGACGCTTGATGGCACCACCTTTGCCACCGGCATCCCATCCTTCAAAAGCCAACACCACCGGGACTTTCAGCCGGTAACATTCATTTTGCAGAACAGCCAGTTTCTTTTGCAGTTTTTTCTTTTTACTCTTATATTCTTCCGGCGTAAGACTCTTTGTAAGATCCACTCCCTGCAGTATAGAATTACGCATAGGATCTGCCTCTTCTTCCGCCTCTTTAAACACCTTCTGGCTTTTTTCAAGAAGCGCCATCTCCATTCTGTCCACCAGTTCCTTCATGATCTTGCACACAGCAAACCGTCTGTCCATAGACTCCACAATGATCCACGGTGCATTGGCTCTGTCCGTATCATGGAGGATTGTATCATAGGCCTGCAGTATTTCTTTATATTGGTCCTTTTCTTTCCATGCCCTGTCCGACACTTTCCAGGCTGTTTCTTTGTTTTCCCGGATCTTTTCCAATCGGTTTTTTTGTTCTTTTTCGGATATGAGCAAAAAAAACTTACACAAAACCATGCCATCTTCCGTCAGCATTTTCTCTACTGCATTCACCTGATCCTCTGCCGCCTGACCGCTTCTTATGCCCTGATACCAGCTGCTGTCAAAAATATGGATCCGTCCTCTGGCCGGAATTTTTGTTAAAAAGCGGTGAAAATACGGATATTTTTTATCTGCTTTTTTCTCATTTTCCATGGCAAATACCTGAAAGCCTCTGGGATCCAGACACCGGATCAGCCGGTTGATCATCGTTCCTTTTCCGGCTGCCTCTAACCCTTCCATAAAGATCATCACCGGAATATTTTGTTCCCTGCACTTTCGCTGCAGCTGCGCCAGCCGTATTTCCAGATGTGATACCGTTTCGTTATACTCTTTTTCATTCATTTTTTTAGAAAGATCGATTTGTTCTAACATTACATTCACCCTCTCTTGGGTTTACTTTTTGCTATTTCCCCATTTTCTATTCACTGCAGGTAAGCATCTAACACTCTTTTGGCAACCGGTACGGCATAAGCACTTCCTGTACCGACAGCCTCTACTACCACACTGACTACCAGTTTTTTGCCATTTTTCTCACCATATCCTACAAACCAGGCATGGGAGTCGGTAGAACCATTGTGAAACTCGGCTGAACCGGTCTTTCCGCCTGCTTCATAACCCCGTCCCGAGAGAGCTGTGGCCGTTCCGCTTGTGACCGTTTTTCGCATGAGTTTTTTCAATGCTTTCGCTTCCTTTTTTGTGATGGGCTCAGCTGCCTGTTTCGGAGCATTTTCTGACACAATATTCCCCTTCGTATCTTCTACCCGGTCTACCAGGTATGGTTTCATAAGTTTTCCGTCATTCAGGGCCGCCGCCACCAGGAAACTGTTCTGGAGAGGTGTCACCAGTGTATTGCCCTGTCCAATGGATACCTGCATGATGTCCCCTGCTCCTGTAGAAGAATCCACCGTAAAACGGGAAGACTTCTGCTCGATTTTTTCAATAGGCATACTCTTGTTATAGTATAAAGATTCGCATAATTTTTTCCATTTAGACACATTCAGCCCGCTTCCTATATTACAAAAAGCAGCATTACAAGACTCTGCAAAGGCCATGGAAAGATCCACCCTGCCGTGGACTTCTCCCTCATAACATTTAATCTTTGTGTCTCCTGATCCAATACTTCCCTGGCACCGATAGGAGTACTTCTCATAATCCGAATTTTCTCTCATAAATTCCAGTGCCGTATACAGTTTAAAAGTGGACCCAGGCGGGTACAGTCCCTGAGTAGCCCGGTTATAAAGAACTGAGTCGTCCGATGAACTCTGAGTCAGTTTCTTCCATCTGGCGTCTGTCAGATTGTTTGGATCATAAGATGGCTGGCTAAGCATAACAAGGATTTTGCCAGTTTCCGGATCCATGGCCACAACCGCTCCTTTTTTTGATCCCAGTTCTTCCTGTGCCGCCCTTGTAAGTTTCAGGTTCAGGGTAGTCACTACATTATCTCCCGGATTTTTCTTACCCTGGAGTTCATTTAACATCCCTTTCAACGGATTGATACTGCTTGTCAGCATCGTATACCCTTCTGTGGATTCCAGTCCTGTCGCACCGTGAGTTGTATGTCCTATCACATGGGCAAATAGCTCCCCATAAGGATAAACTCTTGTCTCTTCTCCATTTTTTGAGGTCTTGGTATAAGCAAGTCTCTGGCCTCCGGATGCCAGGATGCTTCCCTTGGTAACTCGCTTTGCCAAAAGTTCCTGTCTTTTATTCTGCGGATTGTTCAACACCTTGTCCGAATCATGTACCACAAAATAAACGATATAACCTGCCATGATCAAAAATAAGATCATGAAAAGATAGGTTACCACCGCCATTTCCCGGTTCATCTTTTTAGTCATTTTCCCGCTCTCTTCTTTCAACCATATCACCTGCCTCTCTTTCATTCAACACGTACATTCCCTGTATAATGCTAAAAATTACAATCGTAGTAATAATTGAACTTCCTCCATAACTGATCAGTGGCAGTGTAACACCGGTAGATGGGATAAATTTACTGGCTCCTCCCACACACAGAAATGTCTGGAAAATAAATACAACACTCAATCCAAAGGCTGTCAATTTATAAAACATCTTTTTCATCTTCATGGCAATATTTACAAACATAATATAACTGGAAACATACACAAGGATCAGACATACGGAAAAGATCACTCCCAACTCTTCCGAAATGGCAGAAAAAATAAAATCACTTTCTACTACCGGTACACTCTCCGGCAGTCCCTGTCCCAGTCCCATGCCAAACAATCCTCCGGTTCCTATGGCAAACAAACTCCGGCAGATCTGGTATCCCTCGTTGTTAATATGCTGCCATGGCTCTTTCCAGGCAGTCACACGGGTCTGCACATGCGAGAAAAGTTTGTAAGCAACCACCGCAGCCACCGCCCCGGCTCCCAATCCTGCCGCCAGATATCCCACCTGCATCGTAGCCGAATACAGCATAACAAGATAGGTGATAAAATAAATCAGGGCTGCACCCAGATCCTTTTCTGCCACCAGGATCAGCACATGAACTGCCGCTATGGCACTGATAACTACAATATGTTTAAAATCTCTGAATTTTGATAACGCACCGGCAATGAAAAAGACATATATGATCTTCACAAACTCCGAAGGCTGTATATCAATTCCTCCCAGAGAGATCCAGTTTTTAGCACCATATTTTTCCACACCGATGACAAACACCAGCATCAGAAATAAAATTCCGGCCAGGGCATACTGCCAGCTCAGTTTTTCCCATATGGTAAAACGCTCAATAAACAACGGCACAAGAAGGCACACAGCCATGGCCGCCGCCGCCATAACAAGCTGCCGGATAGCATACTCATATTTAAGCCGTCCCAGCATAACAAGTCCGATCATCATGCAGATCATCATATTGTTCAGGACCAGTTTGGACAGCCCCCTGTAAAACACCTGATAGATCTTTACAAAAAAAACATAGAAGGCCAACTCCAGTCCCAGCAGCACCAGATAGCGCAATTCTTTTGTTTCCATGATCAGGATGCTGCCACACAGCAGCAGGATCAAAACCGTGATCGTCCTCTGGGCATGCCATAGGGCATTTTTTCCCTCCTCCGTCTTTCTGGAAAAAGCCCGGAAGCTGAATAGGGTATAAAAAGCAAATAATATGATCAGCACATAACGGGACAATTCAGCAATTATAAGTTCCATCTTCGGATCACCTCCTTCACCTCATTTCCCTGCTCGAAGGTAAAATCAAGATTTACAAAATCATCTCTTTTTTCACTCCACACCGGGTCTTTTGTATAAATAGATACATATCCATAAGTTCTGTGGGTATCTGCCACAAAGGAATCCCTTTTAGGTGTGATCAGTTTTCTTGTGTTCAGAGGCCCCGCCGACTTCATCACACGGATTCTCCCATATACCTGTACCATGTGGGCTTCTGCCCCCATCCGCCGGTATACTTCTTCTGCCTCTCCATTTGTTTCATACATCATCTCATCGGTGATAAGTTTTAGATCTGCAAACTCCTTTTTGGCATACAACCAGGCCGCCTGGCTGTTGATAACAAAATATTCCGGTCTGTTTTCCTTCCACACACTTCCATGGCCGCGCCAGTCTTTCTCCCAAATTTCTTTTCCCTGTCCTCTGAGTATAGGTGGAAAGGAAATCATATATGGTACTCCTTCCAAAAGGGATGCCGCTTTTTCCCAGTCCGCCACTGGCAATACTTCCAACTTCACATGGTAATATGCCAAACCTTCCTTTTCCTGCTTCATGGCCGCCTGCAGTTGTTCCAGACTGGAAACACTGATAACTATTTTTGTCTGCTTTGGTATATCCTTTGTTTTTCCCGGGATTTTCTCACCGGTCACTCTCCTCACCGCTGCCTTCTGCTCCCAGGCTTCCAGTGTTTCACGCCGGATTTTTTTTAACATTCCAAGAGGGATAAAGCCCTCTTCCATATCGACCGAAAGTTCTGACAGATCATACTCCGTGGCACCCATGGCACCTAACTTGTCCCGCACCTCTTTTTCAGACACCGGGCGCTTTTGGGCTTCTTGCCACACATCCCCACGACAGGCGGCGCAGACGCCTCTTCCTTCCAGCGCAAAACTAATATTTTCTCCCCTTACTGCCTTAAAAGTTCCCTTAAGGGTTATCTTTGAAGAAACATTCTCCTCATATTTCTGTATTTTATCCAGCAACCGGTTATTCTTTGTACGGAAAAGAGACTGGCCCTTTTTCACACCGCATCCGGGAAGGATACGGGTGACCGCCGTTTCTCCCTTTTCATAAGAACTGCCGCTGGTAAACTCATAGACTTTTTCTCCTTTTTCATTACGAAACTCCAGCACATCCTGAGGATGGATTGTTTCATCCACCAAAAACTGAGCCTGATGGGAATCTGCCCTGATGACAGAGGCCACTCTCACTCCATAGTGGCCGGTACGGGTTGTATCCATCATGGCTCTATTGTCGGTTTCAAACAGATAACTCTTTGAAAATCCACCCCGGTTGTACAGATCCTGACTGTTGCGATAATCCTGCCACAAAATACTTTGGCGGTCCTTCCTGAGGTCATCAAATTTTTCTATTCCCTGTTCCTGGTATAAATCTACATATCTGCGGTACAGATGCGACATATAGGCACTGTATTCCCAGCGTTTCATGCGTCCCTCGATTTTAAAAGAATCAATGCCCGCTTCAACCAGTTCAGGTATATAAAGCAAAGTGCAGATGTCTTTTGTATTCAAATAGTTTTTCCTGCCCTTATCTCCCTCAAAGGCCAGCCTGCAAGGCTGGGCGCACATGCCACGGTTTCCGCTGCGGCCCCCGATCACTTCACTCATAAGGCACTGTCCGGAGTAACAATAACACAAAGCACCATGTACAAATACCTCCATCTCCAGATCTGTCTGTTTCCTCGCCTGTTTAATTTCCTCAATTGACAGTTCCCTGGCCGGCACATATCTGGTAACCCCAAGATTTTTGTACAGATTTGCTTCTTCCCCTGAAAAAAGAGTCATCTGAGTGCTGGCATGCAGATCCATCTCCGGAAAATTCCGGTGCAGAAAGGACATCACACCCGGATCCTGCACAATGCAGGCATCCAGACCGGCTTCATACAAAGGCGCTATCATCTCATACAGCTGCCCCTGTATTTCCTGATCTGTCAAAAGCGTATTCACTGTCAGATATATTTTTTTATCTCTCAGATGGGCATAAACCAATGCCTCTTCTAATTCTTCCACCGATGGATTTTTAGCAAAGGCTCTGGCTCCAAACCGGCTCGTTCCTACATACACAGCGTCCGCTCCTGCGTTTAATGCCGCATAAATTCCTTCTTTTGAACCTGCCGGTCCCAGAATCTCAATCTTTCTCATAACCGTCTTCCCTCACTCCATAATGGAAAATAAGGACTGCATAATGCAGTCCTATCTCTTCGTTTTTAATCTTGTTTCCAATTCTATATTTTTCTTTTTGGCTTCTTCCAAAGCCTTCTCAAGCTCTGCCACTTTCTTATCATGTTCCTTAGCAGCATCCTGCAGTTCGATCATCTCATGTTTCATCTCCAGGATCATGCGGTCTTTCAATTCCCGTTCACTGTGGTATATGGCCGCCTTATCCTCCGCTTTAAAATAATCATCGGCAATATTGATCGCCAGCAAAACATTCCTAAGTTCCAGATCCATACTGCGGTAATTGTCAATCTTTTTAAACTCACCAAACTTCTGATTGATATAAGAAGCTACTTTCTGCAGATACTCATCACTCTCAAATCCACAGATCGTATATCTTCTGCCATCAATCAAAACTTCCACATCATTTCTGTTATTCATGGCACTCTCCAATTCAAAACCTTATTTGTTACAGTATACAGGAAAAGTCAGGATTCGTCAAACCTTTGTCTCATCCTGCAGCCTTTTATCCTCACGGCTTTTCCGCTTCCACAGGAATACCAAAATGAGCATAGGCCCGGTCCGTAGCTACCCGTCCTCTCGGTGTCCGGAGGATCAGGCCATTCTGGATCAGATATGGTTCATATACATCTTCAATGGTCCCCCGGTCCTCTCCTACCGCCGCTGCCAGAGTATCCAGTCCCACCGGACCACCGTGGAATTTTTCAATCATAGTAAGGAGGATTCCCCGGTCTGTATTATCCAGCCCCAGTTTGTCCACCTCCAGAAGATCCAGGGCAAAATTTGCCACTTTCAGAGAAACCACACCGTCATATTTCACCTGAGCAAAATCTCTGACTCTCTTTAACAGGCGATTGGCCAGTCTTGGCGTTCCTCTGGACCTTCTGGCAATCTCATACGCCCCCTGTTCATCTATATCTATGTTAAAGATTTTGGCAGATCGTCGGACGATCTCTGCCAGTTCATCCACTTCATAAAACTCAAGGCGGTTTACTACACCGAAACGGTCTCTCAGCGGTGCTGACAGCATACCGGCTCTGGTAGTGGCACCTACCAGCGTAAATTTAGGCAGATCCATCCGGATGCTTTTAGCCGCCGCACCTTTTCCAATCACCACATCGATCACATAGTCTTCCATAGCCGGATAAAGTACTTCTTCTACCTGGCGGTTCAATCGGTGGATTTCATCTACAAACAAGAGATCTCCATCCTGCAGATTATTCAGGATAGCCGCCATTTCCCCCGGCTTTTCAATCGCAGGCCCCGATGTGATCTTGAGATTTACATCCATTTCATTGGCAATGATCCCGGCCAGCGTGGTTTTTCCAAGTCCCGGAGGACCATACAATAAAACATGATCCAGTGCTTCTTTTCTTGCCTTGGCCGCCTTAATATAAATTTCAAGATTTTCTTTTACCTTTCTCTGCCCAATATAATCTGTCAGAAATTTGGGACGAAGACTGTTTTCAATCTTATAATCTTCTTCTATTAACTCTGTTGAGATTGTTCGTTTTTCCATATCTGCCTCACATATTTTTCAAACTCAGTTTCAGCACTTCTTCCACCTGCATATCCGGTGTAATCTCCACTTTTCTCACCGCCTGTGCCGCTTCTGTGGAAGAATATCCCAGTGCTACCAGTGCTTCCACAGCCTCTTTTCCAGCCATGGATACACCTGTTTTTTCCTCCTGTTTTTGCGTTACCGACAAACTCTGCTGGATCATTTCCTGCCAGTCACACTTATCCTTTAATTCCAGGATTAATTTACCGGCTGTTTTAGCTCCAATCCCCGGCGCTTTGGCAATAGCCTTAGCATCGTCTGCCAAAATAGCAAAACGTAATTCATCGCTGGTCATCACCGACAAGATTCCCAATGCGCCTTTGGGACCGATCCCATTGACTTTTATAAGCATTTTAAACATGGTAAGATCTTCCTTCGAAAGGAAACCAAACAGTTTCAGGTCATCCTCTCTTACATGCATATAAGTATATATCTTTACATCGTTTCCTGTGGACGGCATTTCATCCAACACCGTAGCCGGAACCAGAATTTCATATCCTATCCCCTGGTTTTCAACTACCAGACTATCCTCCCGTTTTTCTTCCAGAATCCCTTTTATAAATGAAATCATTTTCTTCCTCCTATACAAGAGTATCAAACAAATGTAACACCGACTGAGTCATTTTTCTTCTCAACGGCCGTCTCTCCCACTGGCCATATGTAATCTCTCTGCTCTGGGCAAATGTATTTTCAAAGTCAGCCAGCACTTTTTTCTTAAACTCATCATCATATACCCAGACACCATTTTCGTAGTGAAGGTAAAAACTTCGATAATCCATATTAATAGTACCTACAACGGCACAGTGTTCATTCAACACCACCTTGGAATGGATAAATCCAGGCAGATACTCATAAATCCTGACACCATTTTTCAAAAGGATGCCATAATTATACTCTGTCATGTATTTAATATGTTTTTTATCCGGAATATACGGTGTAATGATCCGGACATCCACCCCCCGGGCCGATGCTTCCAGCAATGCTCCTACCATAGACTCTTCCAGGATCAGGTACGGCGTCATGATATACAGGATATTTCCTGCATACTGTACCATCTGGCGGTACACATCTCCCACAAATGACCTTGGTCCAAGGGCCGGGCCATCCCTCAATACATGACAGTACATATCGGAAGTAATGTTATGTTTATGAAACTCTTTATACCACTCAAAGTCGATTTTTTCATCACTGCAAACACACCACAGTTCCAAAAAAGTTACCGTCATAGGCCAGACACTGTCACCCTCCAGGCGGATACCGGCATCCTTCCATACACCGAATCTCTCCACCAGATTAGCGTACTCATCTGCTATATTAAATCCACCTGTGTAGGCAACTTGTCCATCGATAACAACGATTTTCTGATGATCTCTGAAGTTCATAAACAGTTTGCTGGCATATTTATGGATGGGATTGAAAATTTCCACCTGGAATCCTTCTTTTCTCAGATTCGGTGCAAAATCTTTTCCCGTACGCAGTAATGCGCCAAAATCATCATATAAAAACTTTACACAAACACCTTCATCAATCTTTCTTTTCAATATTTCATATAATTTATCCCACAGGGCACCTTCCGCCACAATAAAGAACTCAATAAAGATAAAATGCTTCGCCTTCTCCAGATCTTCAAACAGATCTTCCAGTGCATCTTCCCCCATCTCATAGTAGGATGCCTTGTTATTTTTCTGCAGATAAGAGCCTTCTGAAACCATATATCTTGACATACGGGTGCTGACCGGATGTTTCTTCCTGAATTCTGCTTCTACTTCCTCTCGTCTCACAAGATTAGTATCCACTTCTTTGATCTTTTCTTTGATCTTCTGGTTTAACTTATTCCTCTTACCGATCTTTCCCCACAGAGCAAACATAATATTACCTGATATAGGGAGCACTACCGTGATACAAAGCCATGCATATTTATAAGTCATACTGCGGGTATCATTGGTCAGTGCCAGAATGGTTGCCACGCCGCACACTTCAATGGCAAGATAAAATAAAGAAGAATATTGGCGTAAGAAAAATGGCAGTACCAACAAAATCACAACCTGAAATAAAACCAACATTGCTACAATGCAGGCTCTTAAAAATCCACTTAAACTATTTTGGATCCGTCCCTTCAATCCATTTAAATATCTTCTGTTTTTTTTCATTTTAGCCATACTGTTATCCCTCCTGCCAGAGTTGTATAATTAAGTATTGTAACACATTTTTTGTATTTGCAACATACATTTTTTCGGTTATAATAAACAAAAAAACAAAAGGAGTTCTTGTCAATGCTTCATTTACATAAAATACTGGACTGTCCTGTCACTTCCTGGGGATCCTGTCTTTCCCTTTTACCAAAAGATCCTTCCCAGGTATGTTTTTTTGACATTGAGACTACCGGGCTTTCCGCCAAAATCTCTCAGTGCTATCTCATCGGTGCTGCCGCTGTGGAACAAAATACCCTTATACTTCATCAATGGTTTGCCGATGATTACAACAGCGAAAAGGAAATTCTTCTTTCCTTTCGCTCGTATATAGAAGAGCATCCTTATCTTATACATTTTAATGGCTCTTCTTTTGATCTGCCTTACCTGAAACACCGCTGTCGGGCAAATGGCATAGAAGATTTTCTCAGTCCTTTGCCGAATCTGGATCTATGTACCACCGCCCGTTCTATGAAACAGGTACTTTCTCTGGAAAACTGTCGTCTGAAGACAATAGAAACCAAACTCGGTTTTTTGCGCAGAGATAGCTTCAGCGGGAAGGACTGCATTCAGTTATACACAACCTATATGCAAGGCAAAATTCTCAGACAAGAGGGCTGTGAAGAGCACCGGGATCTACTGCTCCTTCATAATGAAGATGATCTAAAAGGAACCGTACTTTCTTCCCTTCTTCTTTCCTTTACTGCTAATCGCCTGGATAATCTGCACCTGGAACAGGACAAAGACCGCTTTCTCTTTACCGGCCAGGTTTCCTGCCCCTATCCTCTTCCCTGCATTTTAACAGGGGACTACGGTACTTTGATCATGAAAGAACACCTCCTACAGTTATCCCTTCCTTTTGCAACAGATACACTGAAACACTTTTTCCCTGATTATAAAAATTATTATTATCTGCCGGAAGAAGATATGGCAATTCATAAAAGCGTAGCTTCCTATGTAGATAAAGACCACCGAAAAAAGGCCACAAAAGAAACCTGCTATATTTCCCAAAAAGACTGTTTTGTTCCATTGGCCAAAGACCTTGTTCCAGATGGTTTCCCTTTATTCCGGACATCACTCAAAGACCGCCGCAACTATCTTCTGGTCAGAGATGCCAAACAATACTTTTCTTCCCATTCCCAGGAAATCATTTCTTTCTATTTAGAAGAAGCCCTGCATCAAAAATAATCTTTTGCGGCAGATAAAAAAACGCTTATAAAGGGGAAATCCCTCTATAAGCGTCTTTTATGTTCTGCATGATCTCTCATGCTAACGATCATAATAATTAATCAGCAGTAGAGATAATCTCTTTTTTATTGTAGCTTCCACAGCTCTTGCAAACTCTATGTGGAACCATAAGCGCACCACACTTACTGCACTTAACCAATGTAGGAGCAGTCATCTTCCAGTTTGCTCTTCTCTTATCTCTTCTTGCTTTTGAAGATTTATTCTTAGGACAGATACTCATGTCAATTACACCTCCTCGTAAATACTCAAAACACTTTTACAAGTATACAAGAGTATCAACAATTTGTCAACAACTTTTTTCTTGAATTATTTATCTTAATTATTTTACCAATGCAACAGTCTCTCTGGCAATAGCCAATTCCTCGTTCGTAGGGATAACAGCTACTTTCACCTTAGAATCCGGTGTTGAGATGGTACACTCTTTGCCACGGCTCTTGTTTGCTTCCTGATCCAGTGTAATACCAAGGTATCCAAAACGATCTACGATCTGCTGGCGGACAACTGCATCATTCTCACCAAGACCTGCTGTGAACACGATAGCGTCAACGCCGTCCATGGCTGCTACATAAGCACCGATATATTTTGCTGTACGATAACTGAATACTTTTACGGCCAGCGCTGCTTTTTCATTACCTTCATTTGTTGCTTTATCCAAGTCACGGAAATCGCTGGAAATTCCACCGGAAAGACCATATACTCCTGATTTTTTATTGAGGATGGTCATAACATCTTCTAATGTAATATCCAATTTGTGAGCCAAAAATTCAACGATAGTAGGATCGATATCTCCACATCTTGTACCCATTACAAGACCTTCCATAGGAGTCATTCCCATACTGGTATCTACTACTTTGCCATTCTTAACAGCAGAGACGCTGGCACCATTTCCCAGGTGGCACACGATCACCTTGGAGTTTTCCGGATCCAGACCAAAGTACTCAACAGCTCTCTTAGATACAAAACTATGGCTGGTTCCGTGGAAACCATAACGACGTACTTTAAATTTTTCATAATATTCATATGGAAGACCATACATATAAGCTTCCGGCTGCATCGTCTGATGGAAAGCAGTATCAAATACAGCTACATTTGGTACACCCGGCATCAGATTCTGACATGCACGAACACCGATCAGGTTGGCAGGATTGTGAAGTGGAGCCAATGGATTGCACTCTTCTACTCCTGCGATCACCTCTTCATCTATCACAACGGAAGAAGTAAACTTTTCACCACCATGTACAACACGGTGACCCACTGCGTCAATCTCACTTAAATCTTTGATCACGCCATAATCAGCATCAGTCAACTCGTCCAACACCATCTGAACAGCCACTTCATGATTTGGCATATCCTTTTCGATCACAACTTTTTCTTTGCCGGCCGGTGTGTGATTCAATCTGCCATCAATGCCGATTCGTTCACACAAACCTACTGCTAATGCTTCTTCTGTGTCTGAGTCAATAAGCTGGTATTTCAAAGATGAACTACCACAATTAATAACTAATACTTTCATTTTTTTCTCCTTCTCGGTGTCTCTCACACCTTCAACTTTTATCTGCTATTTTGGTAACTGGCGGCTGTTAATCTGCAGTCGGAAATACCGCTATTATTATACTCCCGCCTCCTCAAAAAAACAAGGGTGATTTTTAAATTACCCAATCCCAGAATTCTCCGTCATCCGGTTTATGATTTTTGTCCACACTGTACTGGAGTTCCGGATTTTTTGCATTTACTTTCATACCTGCTGAAATAGAGGATGTAATAAAGGCATTTCCTCCGATCGTTACATCATCTCCAATAATGGTATCTCCCCCCAGCACGGAAGTATTGGAATAAATCGTCACATTATTTCCAATGGTAGGGTGTCTTTTATTTCCTTTTAACATCTGGCCTCTCTTTGTAGATAAAGCTCCCAGAGTCACTCCCTGATAAATCTTCACATGATCCCCGATGGTAGTGGTTTCTCCCACTACGATACCGGTTCCGTGATCGATAAAGAAGAATTTTCCGATGGTTGCTCCCGGATGAATGTCAATTCCTGTTAAGTTATGGGCGTATTCCGTCATAATACGGGGAATGATCGGCACTCCCAGCAAAACCAGTTCGTGGGCGATACGGTAAATAGAAATGGCAAACAATCCCGGATAGGAAAATATAATCTCATCCGTGTTATATGCTGCCGGATCTCCATCGTAGGCCGCCTGCACATCTGTCAGCAGATATTCCCTTATCTTCGGAATCCTTGCAAGAAATTCCATTACGATCTTTTCTGCCTTGGCATCTGCCATAGATTTTGGACACTCTTCACATATTTCCGCACTGCCAAGAACTCTGGCAATCTGTTTCTTCAGGTGATATTGAATATATTCAATACGCTCTCCTACAATATATTCAATATAATCTCCCTTTACGCAGTTTGAATCAAAATAACCCGGAAACAAAATCTTGCGAAGTTCCCCCACCACCTGTATCAAAACTTCTTTATTTACATAGTTGCCTTTATCAATACGGACTGTAATATCGTCCTTTTTATAACTGTCTAAAATGCTGCGAATCAATCCTTCTGGTTTGTCACTCATTTTCTGCACTTCCTCTCCAACTTAATTGTCACTTACCATCCTATGCCGCTTACTTTCTTTTGCTAATGTTCAAACAATATCATATCTCAACTTTACTGTCAAACTCATCCAAAATCCACCATGCATCTTCTCTGCTGCTTAATAACGCCACTTCCTGAGGCAGTGCAAAAGAAAATACCACCCGGTCTTTTTTCTTTCTCTCCAATATCAGTTCACAGCCCATGCACTCCAGTATTTTAGCCGTGATCATCACACTAATGCCCCATTGCTTCGCATCTTCCGGCAGATCTTTCGCCACCGCTTCTACCTCACAATATAGTTTGTAATTTTGACGGCTCTCTGACATGCCGGTCATACTGACCTTTATCCCCTGATACTGCGGCAGCTGAATGATCCGGTTCAAAAGATAAATAAGAACCTGTGTCAGTCTTACATCATCTCCATGAAGCCATTCGGGAATATGTTGATCTATTTTGTATTCCACTGTTTCTTCGCCAAAAACCATCTGCAGCAACTCCATTACCGTCTTTGGTTGATAATCCTTTGTGTGTAATGGCAGCGTTCCACTCTGCGCCTTGGAATAATCTGTAATGCTGTTGAGGATTGAAATAAGTCTCCGTCCGGTTCCTGACATTTTCTCAGAACTGTTTGTCTGTTCCCGGTACCCGCCTTCAGATGATGACCCGGCCTGCTCCAGCAGATCATACAAAGGCTGCCGTATTTCTTCTGACAGGATCGTCAAAAACTCCTGTTTTCCCTGAGCTTCCTCTTTGGCCTCCCTGCACTTAGACTCCAGAATCCGGTTTAGATCCTCCTGACACATCTCCTGTTCTTCCATATATAATTTCACCCGCCGGTTCGTCTGGATCCTCATATCTGTGATCCACAAAGAAAACGCAAGACATCCTGCTCCAACCAAAGTACTTTTGTCATAGGAAATTCCTGCCGCTCCTGCCTTTTCAACCAGGATCAGGGCCAAAAAAGTAATGACCGTAAGGGCTTCATTAACTCTGAAAAGTTTCAGATCCAGAAACAGATACATTACCATACACTGTACAAACAAACTATACACCGCAAAATCCAGACTGCCAAACACATAACATCCATATAGGATCACCGGGATACAGCTGCCACTTTGTATATACCGGTAGGGTGCTTTTTCAGCCCGTCCTCCTGACAGCCATATATAATTTGCAAAAAACAATGCAGCCAACAAGACCACAGCCACAGTATGTATCCACCCTTGCATGCTTTTCTCCAGTGTTCCTGCCACTGCCACCACACAGATCAGACCGGTCCCGGCCAGCAAAAGTGCGGTCCTTCCATTTAGCAAATTCTGCCTTCGGCCATTCATACTCTCACTCCTTTCGGCACAACCAGGTGCAATCCCTGTTGTCGTATCTCTATTTCCCACTGATCAAAATCTCCGATCAGACATCCGTCCTGATTCAGCATTAGCGGTTTGCCATCTGTACGACGTATCTTCGCTTTCCTGAATGTTCCAAGATGAAACCCTCTTGTATTTTCTTTTAGTTTTCCCCTTTTTAGCCGATTCATATGTTTCAAAAACGGCATAACAGCCCGGTCCATTACGACACAGAAATTCCCGCTGCCATCTGTCACACTGGTGCTTCCTGCCACCTTAAATCCACCACCGATAGAAATTCCATTACAAAATATAATCTCCCGGCATTTCCCGGAATAAACTACACCATCGATCCGGATTTCCAGCGGGATCCACCGGCTCTTACAAATCGTCTCCAAAAACGCCAGCAAATAAGGAATCCTTTTTCCAAATAAATAGATCAGCCTGTATTTATTCAGCTGTTTCAAGAGAGTAGTGTCCAGTCCGTTGGAGATTGAATTCAATGCAACACCGTGGTTCGTCCGGATGTAATCCACCGACACAACCTCTCCATGGATCAGTTCATACAAATCTTCAAATCGCTTTCCTTCTTTTCCAAAAGATTTCACAAAATCATTGTACATTCCTTTTGGATAAAAGGCGATTTCTTCTTTTTCCAGGGATTCAAACCCATTCAATATATTCCGCATGGTTCCCGACCCGCCGCAGCAGTAAAACCTTAATTTATCGCTTCCAAACAACTCTCTGGCCCGCTGTATCACTTCCCTTTCCTGTCCCGCTTTTTTCAAGGTAAAAATATAGTATTCCAGCCCTTCCGTCCTGGCCAGCTCCTGACGGAGACAGCTTACAAACTGCCGGTTGCCTGCACAAGAATTTACAAGGAAAATATGAACCTTGTCATTCTTAAACACCCGAACCCGCCTATGAGCTCCATAATAAAACAGTCCGATCGTACCAGGTCCGCAGTGGGCTGCCAGCGCCGGATCCAGCACACGGATCAGCACCTCTTTAGCCTCTGTCTCCTCCTTAATCCTGGCCGCCACATATTCTGCCTCTTCTCTGCAGTCACCGTGGCTGATATAAACCGGATAGCGGTTTAGGTCCATGGCATATTTTTTTAGCTGGTCTACCAGATAATCCAGGGACTGCTTTCTCCCCCTGATCCTTTGCTCTACCGCAGCTTTTCCTTCATCATCCAGTGTCAATACCACCTTGGAATTCATATTTTTTTGTCTCGATATACCGGATTCATTGGATGCAAACGGCTGTAAAAACTCCGTTGTATCCACAGCAATCTCATGGCACATATGCAGTCTGTGGGAAAGCAGCCACTGGTACACTTCTTCCAGGCTTTTTCCCTCCTGTCTCAGTTCCACGGCACATCTTACCAAAAGACCTTCTCCCAGTGCAACCCCCAAAGAATCAACCGACTTTAACTTTCTGTCCGGAAACTCTTTCTGTACCCGGTGCACTGCCTTCTCCACATTTTCATATGTATTTGACATAGCCGACGACATTCCGATATATAAAACATCTTTTCCCTGTTTTGTCAATTCGTATATTTTATCGTAAGCCTCTTTTTCCTCCACACAAAAAGTCTCTATTTTTTCCTTTTTCCGCAGAGATTCATAAACCTCATCTAATGCCCTATCGACTCCCTCTTCATAGGATCGGTACTCCTTTTTGTCGCGAGAAAAACGCAGCGTAAGAATATGAATATGGTATATATCTAACAGTGCTTTTTGCAGATTCGCAGAAGAATCTGTTATGATTTCAAAGTTCTCCATTGTTTTTCTCCTTTGCTCGTTCATACGAAAAATTTTAACACAAAACACTTCTATTTGTCTATTCTGTGGACATAAAATAAAAAAAAGCGGTTTTTTATGGCATATTTATCCCTTTTTATTCTCTTTTTCCTTTTTTTGTCTCCCCAGACAGCGGTGGAAGGAAGCTGTTACGGCATTACCCTTTGGAGCACTCAGCTTCTCCCCTCCCTTCTTCCCTGTTTTATCCTGACAAAACTGATCCGTCAGGCCTGCCCTTCTTTGGCAGACAAACCCTGTTACCTGCTTATGGGAACCCTGTGCGGCTATCCGGTTGGTGCTTCGTTAGTGGCTTCCCAGTACACCCAGGGGATCCTTTCACAAAAAAAAGCCTATTTCTATCTTGGTTTTACCAATATGGCCAGTCCAAGTTTCATCATTCTTTTTTGTGGCACAGTTTCTTTGAATCTATCCGGCATGGATTCCCTTTTCTTATTTTTACTTCTGACAATCGCTTCTTTTTTGGGAAGCCTTATATTTTATCTCCTTTTTCCACTAAAAGACAAGGCACTAGCTGCTCCCTGCTCCCAAAAAGCCATAACTTCCCAGTCTTTGAACGATATCATTTTAGATAGCTTTAATACTCTCTTTCTTATTGCCGGTTATGTATGTCTTTGCTGTATTCTATGTTATGCATTACTGCAAAGTCTTCCTGTAAATCCGGCGGTCAAATCTGTTCTTTCCGGTTTCATCGAGCTTACCTGCGGCATCGCCTCCCTGCCCGATGCAGGTATCAGTATGGAATTAAAAAAAGTCCTGTCTCTTCTGCTGGCAGGCTTTGGCGGGCTTTCCGCCCTGGCCCAGACCTACAGCATCCTAAAAGAAACCGAACTTTCTATTATTCCTTATTTTGTCATCAAACTTCTAAACGGCATTACCGCTGCTTTCTTCGGGTATATCTTATTCTGTATCCTTTAAAAAGGCATCTTCCGGAATATGATCAAAATCCCCCTCATTCTGAACCGGCTGCTCCGGTGTCTGACCGGCCGGCTCTGCTCCGTAAGACTGTGGCTCCAGCTGGCTCATTAACTCTTCCCGGTTATTTCTCATTACCTGGATAGAATTTTTCAGAGCACTGAGAAGCATGCGCTGTTTGTTTTCCGTCTCATGAAGTGCTTCTTCTACATGACCAGACGCCTCTACCAAAAGATCATTGGTATACAAAAGAGCTGCCTTTCTCATCTGCTCGCTCTCTTCCTGGGCTGCATTCACAAGTCTCTGAGCCTCATCAGTGGCCTGCTGCATAATTGCTTCTGCTCTCTCATAAGCAGTCTGCACGATCTCGTTCTGATCAAGTAACTGTGCGGTTCGCTGCTCTGCCTGAGACAACATACTCTCTGCCTGCTGCTGTGCCGCACTAAGAATTCCATCTCGGTTTGTAATGATCTTCTGATATCTCTTTATTTCTTCCGGCGTACACATACGCAATTCATCCAGAAGATCAAACAATTCTCCCTTCTCTACCATTACCTTGTTTGGATACAGTTTGGTAGGTTTGCAGCTTTCTACATAATCATAAATTTCATCAATGGCTTTTTCAATTCTTGATGGGTTCATACCGTTCCTCCATTTTCATATAGTCATTCTTTTACCTGCAAAAACACATGCTGATTCGTCTTATACTTTTTCACTTTCAGTAGTTCGTACCGGCTCTCATCTATGTAATCCGGTTCTGTATCAAGAGATGTCTCAAGGATCACTTTGGTTCCTTTTTTCACAATAGAAGAGTCTGCCAGAATGGACAGGATCTTCGGTTCAAATCCCTTTTTATACGGTGGATCCGCGTACACAAGATCAAACACCTGTCCCATTTTTTCCAGTTTAGACACACCATAGGTAACTTCCACCGGCAGTACCACTGCCCGGTCTTTTAACTTTGTCTTTTCCAGATTTTTCCGGATACACTCCAGTGCTTCTTTGCCAAACTCCACCAGTACAGCCTGCTTTGCTCCGCGACTCAATGCTTCAATGCCGATTCCACCGCTTCCACTAAACAAATCCAGAAACTGGCATCCCGGTATATCATCCTGCAGCATATTAAACAAGGTCTCTTTAATACGGTCTGTAGTGGGTCTTGTATTCTTTCCTTCCGGTGCCACAAGCGGGATTCTTCTGGCACTTCCTGCTATTACTCGCATAATGAATCCTCCTTTTCATACTATAACATACTCCCTGTAAAATTACAATGTAACTTGCCCCAAATAATCCTCTATCCTTTTTTTCAGTCTTTTATTCTTCTGATACAAAAGTGTGATCTCATCCTTCGTAAGACAGGCAGCCTCCTTTGCCGCCTGCTCCAGCAGCGTACTGTCCTCAAAAATATCCGCCAGTTTAAATAACTGCTGGCCGCTCTGCCTCACTCCAAACAAGTCCCCTTGTCCCCGCAGTTTTAAATCCTCCCTGGCTATATAAAATCCATCGTTGGATCCCGCCAGAATATCTAACCGCTGTCTGCTTTCTTTTGAGTCCTTTCCTGTCATCAAAATACAGTAAGACTGGGCACTTCCTCTTCCCACTCTGCCTCGAAGCTGATGAAGCTGTGCCAATCCAAAACGCTCTGCATTTTCTATGAGGATCACCGTAGCATTGGGTACATCAATCCCCACTTCGATAACAGTGGTGGACACAAGAATCTGTATCTGCCCTGCGGCAAACCGTTCCATAATATCATCCTTCACAGCTGGTTTCATTTTTCCATGAAGGCCTTCCACCACCACTCCCGGTGGAAAGATTCCTTTTAACCGTTCTGTATAGATCAGAACATTCTGCAGGTCTCCCTCTTCCCCTTCTTCTACCATGGGGCAGATCACATAGACCTGATGTTCCTTTTCTATCTCATCCTGCATAAATTTATAAGCAGTTCTTCTGTATTCAGTATTTACAACACAGTTTTTTACAGGCAGACGGCTGGCCGGCGGCTTCTCCATCACAGAAAGATCCATATCTCCATACAGGATCAACGCAAGCGTCCGGGGAATCGGTGTGGCACTCATAGCCAGCACATGGGGTTCTCTTCCCTTTTGGAATAAAGTTTCTCTTTGTTTTACACCAAAACGATGCTGTTCATCTGTAATAACGAGTCCCAGATTACAAAATTCCACATCATCCTGTATCACCGCATGAGTTCCCACTACCACCATAGCCGTTTTATCCCTTATTTGTTTTTTTACTTCTCTCTTCTCAGCTGTTTTCTGGGCCCCGGACAAAAGAACAACCGGAATATCCAGAGGCTCAAGCAGTTTTTTTAGTTCCCTATAATGCTGGTTAGCCAGCACTTCCGTGGGCACCATAAACGCTCCCTGACAGTCGTTTTCTGCCGCCATGCACAAAGCCATAACTGCCACAACCGTTTTCCCCGATCCAACATCTCCCTGTACCAGGCGGTTCATGCAATATCCGCTTTTCATATCCTGACACAGTTCAGCCCATACTTTTTTCTGGGAGGATGTCAGTTCGTAGGGCAGGGATTTTCTGAGCGAATCCGTCTTATGGTCCTTCATCATAACAAACTTGCTTTCCTGTTTTTTATTTTGCTTCATATAGGACAATGCCAGCGCATATAAAAACAGTTCGTCAAAGGCCAGTCTTTTTCTGGCTTCTTTCTGAAAAGTCCAGTCAACAGGAAAATGAATATTTCGCAACGCTCTTTTGTATCCCATTAACCCCTGTCTTTTCCGGATGTCTGCCGGAAGAAATTCCTGGATTCCCTCTGTGCCGGTTATGACCGCCGTCTGCGCCTTCACAAACGCATTATTAGTAATGCCGCTCGTGAGAGGATAAACCGGCGTTAGTGTTCCCACTTTACGGTAAAATTCCTCTCTCGTAACGACAGACGGCTGTTCCAGGCCCAGTCCCTGATACTTTTTAACCACTTTTCCCCGCAGGATATAACGAGTTCCCATCTTTAACTGATTCCGGAGAAAAGGCATATTATACCAGGTAATGTTCACCACGCCGGTAGCATCCTGCAGCTGAACTGTCAGAATTTTCAGTTTTCCGTGGACCTTCATCTGAGGTCTGGCTGTTAAAGTTCCCTCTATGGCTGAAATTTCCCCCTCTTCCAACTGTGAAACAGGTACAATATCTTTCCACTCATCATATCTTCTGGGATAATGCTCTAACATGTCCCCAACTGAAACAATGCCTAATTTACTTAGGCATTGTTCCGCTTTTTCTCCTATTCCTTTTATCGTTCTGACCGAATCCGACCATTCCATGATACATCTTCCTTTTACTGAGGTTCTGCTGTTGGCTCCGGCGTTACAGTTGGCTCTGGCGTTGCTGTCGCTTCACTGTATTTGCCACTGTCAATCTTGCTGTTATCCGATCCGTCCGTCGGCACTACCGGCGTCTCTGCTTTCACAGGAAGTGCTTCTGCCCGGGCCACCGCCTCTTCAAATTTCGTCTTCATGCTGTCATACTCTGAATAGCCTTCTACTTTCTTCAGTGCCTTCTTACCATCCTCTATCAACAGTTTCGTAGCACTTGTGTAATAATTTCTCTTATTCAGAGTATCAGTATACCACTGCAGTTTCTTGATACGGTTTTTCTTTACCTCATCAGCCGCTTTATTGACTGCATCTTCCGCATCCAGTTTCTTCTGCTTTTCTGTTTTATCCCTCTGGGTTTCATTGTATTCTTTAATGGCATCCTGCCATTTGCCCAAAGCTTCTTCCTGCAGTGATTTGTACTTCGATGCAGCTCTTTCTTTGTAAGATGACTGCTCGTATTCATCTGGGATCTGCGCGATCACAGCCAATACATCATTGTACTTCGTCTCAAAGTTAATGGCATCCTGCGCACTCTTAATGGTGTATTTTTCAAACTCGGCTACTGCTTTTTCAGCTGCTTTCTTAGCACTTTCCAGCTTGTAGTCTTTTTCCCATTGTTTTTTGCGGTCCGCATTCTGCTGTGAGTAATAATCATATCCCGCCGGTCTCTGTCTGTAATATGGCTTGTCCGCCGAATATGATATATTTTTACTACTGTCAGTATATTCTCCACCAGCCATTCTTCTGAGTTCAATGGTAGCAGGAATGTCAAAATTCTTTTTCTTCTTGTTCTTGTGAACACTGTCCATAAAACCAGACCATATTTTCAGCGGATACGTACCACCGTACATACCCGGCATCCTTCTCGGTGTGTCATAACCTATCCACACAGAAGTTGTATAATATGCACTGAATCCACAGAACCAGGCATCCTTATTGCTGTTGGTCGTTCCTGTTTTACCGGCATAGATCTGATTACTGTTGTAAGCTCTGTGTCCGGTTCCAAATCCTTCTGTAATCGGCCCCTGTAAAAGATCCTGCATGATAAAGGCAGTATCCGAAGAGAACACCTGTGTCTGGGAATCATCCAGTTCCGGTGCTGTATAAATATTCCCTTTCGTTTCATGATCCACCTTCACAAGACAGGTACGGGAACTCATCTGTCCGTTATTGGCAATAGTCGCATATCCACGGCACATGTTGTTTATCGTCACACCGTTGGTAAATCCACCCAGTGATATAGCAGGTGCCGTATTATCCGCATAAGAAAGGGAACTAAACTTCATCTTATCCAGATAACTAAGAGCCGTCTCAGATCCCATTTTCTTAAAGGTCTGGAAGGCAATGGTATTGATACTGCGGGTCAGTGCCTCACGGATAGTCATACTGCCCCGGTATCCTCCCCCACTATTGGATGGGCTGTAACTCTTCTTATCATAGTCATCCCAGTATACTTTCTGATCTGTCATAACCGTAGATCCATTAATGACACCATTATCAATGGCCGGACCATAATCTAACAGCGGTTTGATCGAAGATCCCGGCTGTCTGGTGGATAAAAATGCCCTGTTATATGGATCATTTTTGCTTCTGCCACCTACTACGGCCACTACATACTGCGTCTCATTGTCGATACACATTGCCGCACTCTGCAGGGCATATTTTTTTGTTTTTTTATCTTTCTCTGTAAAAGATGCCAGCGTTTTTGTTACCGAATTCTGCAGTTTTTTCTGTATTTTCTGGTCAAATGATGTATAAATCTTGAAGCCGCCGGCACGGATCTCGGTGGATCTGGCACTATATTCCTTGACATATTTTTTCTTGTATGCCTTTTGTTCTTTGGCATCTGCAAAAGAATATTTAAACTCAAATCCTTCATCCGTCATCATCTGCAAGGTAGCGCAATCAATGGCATAACTTACCATATAGTTTTCAGAAGATGTAGTCTCATCCAGTCCTACTACATCAATCTTCTCTTTCAGTGCCGCCTTGTATTCTTTTTTCGTAATATAGCCGTCTGCCAGCATTTCTTCCAACACCTGGGCCTGCTTTTTCTTGGCCAGTTCCATACTGGCGATCGGATTATATTTATTCGGGCTGTTTGAAACACCGCACAGCATAGCCGCCTGAGCCAGAGTCAGATCTTTGGCTGAGCATCCAAAATAGAATTTACTTGCAGTCTCAATGCCATAACAACGGTTACCATAAAAGTTACTGTTACAGTAAAACTCCATAATGTCTGCCTTAGTGAATTTGCTTTCCAACGCCGGTGCCAGCATCACTTCTGTCAATTTACGGCTGTAAGTCTGCTTCTGGGTAAGCAGGTTGTTTTTAATCACCTGCTGTGTAATAGTACTTCCTCCCTGAGTGATCTCGCCATCATGAGACCAAAGAGACAGAGCTGCACGGATTATAGACTGAAGATTGACTCCTCCGTGCTCCATAAATTTTTTATCCTCTGATGACATGTATCCCTGCTGTACATATTTGGATATTTTGTCAATCTTTACATATACATAGGAACCACTGTCGATCTCACCGATCTTTTTGCCATCTTTATCGTATACAACGGTATTTGACAGCATGTGAAAGTCCTTTTCACTGAGATTAGACAGTTTGTCGTACGCCTGCTCACAGGCATCCTCATACATGGGTTTGAAATGAGCAAATAAAATACTGCCTGCAATGGCTGCCACTACTAATGTGATCAGACACACATTCAGGATCACACCGAAAAATTTAACAATATATGCAACAGCCTGATAAATGGCACGAAACGGACATGACAATATGTATAGAGCCTTTTCGCCGGCTGTTCGTTCACTCCACAATTTCTTATTATTCTTCAATGGTATTTCCTACCTCCTCACTGACTAGCATTTCATCCTCTTCTGCCAGCCGTTTTTTATATGTGCCATACTCCCTAAGCCGGTGCCATGTCAGAATAGCACACACAGCCTCCAAAGCAAGAATCAGGTAATTAATCGGATTCACGAAAAAATTCGTCTTAAACATTACATGATTAGGTGCTTTTTTATTTACATACATCTCCAACTGACTGCCCTCTGTATCCGAAAGTCCAAAACTTTTCTGTACCACGAAAAACTTCCGTTCTGTATACTCTTTGTCCCCATAGGTATACTGCACCTCTACGACAGGAACTAAAAGCAAGTACAGATCTGTTGTCTTTTTCGTAACAGTCGCCGTCACCGTATCGTAACTGCTCCAGTTAGACAAATGGCAGATCCCCTCAAAATTGATCAGAATGTGAGTCAGCAGCAAAAACAAAAAAACTGCTACCAGTCTCAATATTCTGTTCACTCCTTTATTTTTTTTCTTTCTTTTCACGCGGGTTCCTTCCTCCTCCTGTATTGCATACACGGGTCTATTATCGCAGATTTACAGAAATTTGTCTATATTTTATCAAAAAAAGTTATGGAGTCTCTTAAATATACGCAGACCGGGACTTTTTACTCGCCCGCTCCTTATAAAAAGAAAAGGCGCCTTTTATTTACCGTACAGCCAAACGCCGTACCACAGGGGTAACTAAAAAACGCCTCTAAAAAAAACACTACCTTTTTGATTGTGAGCATTATCTCACATCCGGGAGTAACTTGCAATATGAAATTTTTTCATGTTATGTTTCTCCATTTCCTTTCATACCATTTGAATTTCTTCGTCTGTAAACCATAACCATGCATAAAAGGGTTGTGCCGCTTAAAAGAAACATGTCAAACCAAAGTGAAAGTTCATAATCGTCACCAGTCTGGGGACTTTTGGTATGGTTTGAAGTTGTTTTTGAGGCCGAATCCGTTCTCGAAGGACCTGCCCCTGAATGTTTCAGTGTCGCAGGATTTGCCGATTCTTTTGAAGTGTCTGCTTTCTGTTTGGAAAGTTTTGCCGGCTGTTCCGAAGAATTGACTGACTGCTTCGGTGTATCTGTCGAATCACCGACAGCAGGGACCACCTCGGTTATCGTGTGCCCACACAATGTACAGCTTTTTGTTTTAATTCCTGTTTTGTCGGAGGCAGGTGCCTGTGTGATCGTCCATTCTCCATAAGTATGAGTATGCTCCAGTACAGGCAGAACCGTATCCGCTACTTCCTGACTTCCTGCTTCATCGGAAAAATTTTTCATACAATCAGTGCAATGCCAGTATTCAATGTTACCGGCTTTCGTATAGGTGGCAGTTATCTCTTTCCGATGTTCTAAATGATGTGCCCGCAATTTACCATATGTATTGCCACACACGGTACAGACTGCATTCTTAGAACAGGTAGCTGTTCCACCGGAGCAGTCTGCTTCATCCAGATGGGTATCACAGCCATAAACACATTTATGATAATGTTTATCCTTTTCCTTTGTCCATGTATCCGCTGCCTGATGCCGGTCAGGATCCAAAACTCCATATTGGCTGCCACAAATTTCACAAACAGCCATCTGGGAACAGGTAGCTGTTCCACCGGTATGTTGACAAGGATAACCACACTCAAGGCACACATCCTTTTCCCATTTGTGCGCTTTCTCTGCTGTAACAGTCGCATTACAGCAGTTATAAACCGAATGGTGTGCGGTAGCTGTCTGGATCCAGGTAACAATGCCCGTGTGATTATTGGGATCTAAATCACCGTAAGTTTCTCCGCATTTTGTGCAGACAGCCTGATTTGTACAGGTAGCTGTACCGCCGGAACATGCTTCTGATTCCGAAGTCTGACAGACAGAACAAGTCCGGGTGTGTTGATCCGCACCATCACGCTGCCAGGATTCCCAAGTATGTCCAAGGGGCTCTCCGTCGTTAAATACTTCCGTTCCCTTTACACCACACTTGCAGGAATAGTAATATTTCTTCGCCTCTGTGCAAGTAGCATCACTAGCTTTATAAGCATCCTCTTTCACCTGCTGATCGTAAACATGCATCGCATATTCATCCTTTTGACTGTTGTCCGGAAGAGGGCAATTTGGTGCGAGACATTCACGCCAGTGATGAGAATCATCATATGCCCATGCATCCGGATTCCACATATGATAATGCATATCACCCTGATAACTACTCACAATTCCCACACCATTGGATACAACCACACGCATTGTCACCGGTTCACTGCAAAAGTCCATAGAGCGCGAATCATTTATTTGTTCCGAAAAGATCGACAATGTGTATTCGTTATCTCTGACACCGTCAAGGGGAATAGACAAAAATCCGCTTGACGCATTGGAACTGTCAACTAATCTTGCGTAATACCGCATATCACCATAGCGAGTTGTCAAAATACAGGAAATATACTGATTTGCTCCTCCGGTTGCATTGGCGTAACCAAATGTGAGCGTTTTTGCCGTCTGTCTGCTCTGCCCCCAAGTCGCATAGACATTTAGATTTTGATCTGTGTGTTTCATGGTAAATTTTACCAAATCGTCTGGCTTCTCTGTCTCAGCAAAACCATTTCCCACAGATACAGAAGGCTTCCCGGTTGCATCATCTGTATTGGAGATTAAGAGGAGAGAAGACAAATCTACATTAAGGGCAGGTCTGGCACCGATATCCCAGTCTACTTCAATATTGTAAAACATGTCGGCTGCTTCCGGCACCATATAACGGCCGGTACATTGCCGGGCTCTTTCACCTTCCCCATAACCGGGAGTACGCAGCCAGAAATGATCAAAAATACCTCCGTACAAACATACGGCTTCCGTCTTTATGGTATTATATTCCTCCAGGGACAAAGGCCATAGTTTTTGATTATTGACATTCGGACCTTTGATGCTGTCGCTTCCGGTCAGGTTCCTTGGACGGATATAAGCTGCATCTTTTGCCGGCAGGCCCTTTGCAATCTGAACCATTTTTTGCTGCAGGGTACTTCCGGCATATTCATTGGGTTCTCCCCACGCTGCCATTCCGGAAGGATTGTTCGCATAATACATAGTTCCACGACCGACAGTAGAAAATGACTTCGAATTTTCAAAAGAGTCTGCACTTCCTTTACGGAATGGAATTTTTTGGTAATCGCTTTCATAATCTGCGGCTAACAGTGTGGCGCAATTTGGCTGTGGATATACACCGCTGGATCCGTCACCGATTACCCACCATGTACGCCCCGCAAAAACTGCTTTGTTCTGATTGATTTTTAGCGATGGTTTCCATACTTCTGCTGAAAAACTTGTGGTTGGCATAAGGGAAACTAACATTGCAAGGCAAAGCAGCAGTTGAAGTATCCGTTTCGTCTTTTTCAAATGATAGACCTCCTTTTTAAGATGTCAGCCATAAGCAAAGCCCCACACATTCAATCTTTATGCAGGTTTGCAAGGCATAGTTATGTTTATATATATGGAGGTATTATACAGAATCGGCATAGAAAAATCAATGAAAAAAACCTCAACATGCAGAATTGTATAAGTAGTTTGGACTTTTTCGATTTACCAAATTCATTTTATTAAAAAAGGTATCAAATAAAATGGTCTAAACAGCAATTTTTCTTCTTTTCCCACATCTTTCTGTGATATTAAATATGCCTTGTTGATATTTTGAGAAAATTTTCTACAAAAATTCTTTATCGACTCATGATTTCCGGTGCCGGAAGACTTAATTTCAAACGCATTTACCTTACTTCCCTCGGAAACCAAAAAATCCACTTCATAATAATGCGTACTTTCATGCTTCTCCCAAGTATGATAATACAATTCTCTTCCCGATGCCGTAATCATTTGAGCAACCAAATTTTCATAAAGATACCCTAGGTTTGCGGGCAATTTATCAGAAAGCAATTTTGCATAAATATTATTTTCTGCTACCGGACGATCCATAAACATCTGCGTAACAAACAACCCCGTATCCGAAAGATATAATTTATAACTGTCAAAATCTTTCGTATCTGTCAGACTAACTCTTGGATCCGTAGAGTTGTAACACGGCAAAACCGTTTTGGAATCTATCAATTCGTACAATAATTCCTCTGCTTTTGTGCCATTTCTTTTCCCAATTGCTGTTGTGATACGATATTTTCTTGTATCCCTTGCCAGCTGTGCTGGAATAGAATGATACAGTGCGGATATTCTTCCAGACGCATCAATTTTCTTAAAATCTTCCTCATACAAAGATATAATCTGTCTTTTTACCATATCTATTTCCGAAAAGTTTTTCCCATTGATATAAGCTTCTACTGCCTGTGGCATACCCCCTACTGCCATATATATCCTCAAATCCCTCATTAATTTACGGTTGGTCGCCTGTCCAATGGCTGTTCCACAATCAAAAATCTGCTGCAAAAGGCCATAATTATTCCCCGTAGCTTCACTAAACTCTTCATAATCCATCGGATATACTTCAATCTTCATTTCCTCTGATGGAATCAAGATATCTTTTACATTTTTTTTAATTGAAATCAGAGAACCCGTTTCCAGATAACTATATCTTCCGTCATGTACAAGATGCTTTATTGCCTGTCTGGCCTTCGGGAAAAGCTGTACTTCATCAAAAATAATAAGGGATTCATGTTCATACAATGTAATTCCCGTTTCTGCCTGCAATCTTAAAAAAAACAGATTAAGATTTCCTATATCATCAAAACACTCCAGGATATCATTTTTAGTTTTAGAAAAATCTATTAAAATATATGATTTATATTCATGTTTTGCAAAAGTCTCCGCAATTGTTGACTTTCCAACCCGTCGTGCCCCCTCCAGCAAGACTGCGTAATTATCCGCATATTTTTCTTTCCATTCAATCAGTTTATTATATGCTTTTCGCTTAAAATACATAGTCCACCTCCCTTAATTTAGGTACATTGTATCACGGAATACAATTTTCTTCAAGGTTAGTATCCGAGATTTTAGCAATTTCTTCAAAGTTACTATTAACCATTTTTGTATTTTCTTCAAGTTTTTTATCAGCTACAATAAAACCGTCTGCTCGATATGCACAGACGATCTTATCATTTGCTCAAACAAATCGGTTAGACTAAACGAGGTTTCGTTATAGACTTTTTCCACATCCCCAAATAAGCGCAACGACTCTTTTTGTTTCCCCTATAGTCCATGTTGAAATTGATTTTTTAAGTTTTCTTTGCTACAATCCTCCACCTCCAAGTATATTCTCTGTATTAATCTGTATTATTTTATACAGATATTACAGAAACTAAACCATTAGAACTAACAGCACGACAACAATCAACATACACTTCGATAAAATCATAGCCACCACGCATAGCAATAGATCGTGCCTTTTCAAGTCCACCCGGAAGAATATGCCCACTCTTATAGTGCTCAATAATTTGTCCCGTTATATCAAGAGTATGGACTTCATAGGGTTTACCTAAATAACAAATTGAAACCTCATGATTCTCCAAAAGCACAGCGATTTTCAACAATATTCCATTCAGCGAGAAATCCAAGACGCCCTGAATACGAAAGACTTTCCAACTATAAACTCCTGCTTAGCTGTCCACTCTACTTCTTCTGATTCTCTTTAAAAATACATATCCTGCCAGACACGCTATGATCTCCGTAATCGGAAACGCCCACCAGATCAGTGATACTCCCATCTGTCCATTTCTGACAAGCAAGGAAAAAACTCCCGCCAGAGGCAGGATGACCACAAGCTGTCTGAGCAGCGAAATCACCAGTGACTCCATACCACCATCCAATGCCTGGTAAATTCCCTGGTATGCCACATTGATCCCAGCAAAAATAAAACTGAGGGAGATAATCCTCATGGCACTGATAAAATATTCTCTTGACTGCCCTGCATTAAAAAGAGCCGCAAAGTTTCCAGGGAAAATTTCTGTCACCACTACACCTGCGATCATAAGTACTACCGTATAGATCAGTCCATATTTGATTCCATCCTGAATCCTTTTTTTACTGTTCATTCCATACGCAAAAGCAATAATTGGTGTGATGGCATCTCTGAGGCCAAATGCCAGGAACAAGACAAACTGCTGTACTTTATAAAATAATCCATATGCGGTCTGCGCTGAAGGACTGAACTTCAAAATCAGATTCATGACATAAACCATAAGGGACATAAGTGCCTGTGCAATAATCGCCGGAAGTCCGATAGTATAGATTCCCTTGATGATTCCACCTTCTGGCCTCATATATTTTACACCGTGCTCAAATTCCTTGTTTAATTTCATATGGAATATAAACAACAACACCGCTGATACAACCTGTCCGATTACCGTTGCATACGCAGCACCCTCCACTCCCATTTCCGGCACCGGTCCAATACCGTAAATCATGATCGGGTCAAGAATAATATTTATCACCGCTCCCACAACCTGTCCAATGGTAGAATAAAGGGAACGGCCGGTTGCCTGCAACAATTTTTCAAATAACGAAAAGAAAATAATTCCAAATGAGATCACGCAGCATATACTCAGATAGCTTGTCCCCATAGAAATCACTTCTGGATCAACTGTCTGTGATGAGATATAAGCCTTCACACCCAAAATTCCAAACAATAAACATATTCCATAAATAATGATTCCTAAAAACAGACTGTTTCCCGCAACCTTGGCTGCCTTTTTGGCATCTCCCTGTCCCAGTGTCCTAGCCAGAAGGGCATTCGTTCCTACACCTGTCCCAATCCCGACTGCTACCATAAGCATCTGAACAGGAAACACCAGCGTAAGTGCATTCAGTGCTGCTTCACTCCCTTCTCTCATGTTTCCAACAAAAGCACTGTCTACAATATTATAAACTGCCTGCAGTGCCATCGAGAAGATCATCGGTATTCCCATCTGTATCATGAGCTTATTTACCGGCATATCCTTCATCTTGTTACTTTCTGCCATCTTAAAATCCTCCTTTTTCTGCATAAAAAAAGAGCAGCGAAACTGGATTTACGCTAGTTCGCTACTCGTTTGAAATTCATTATATTTCTCTTTACAAAAAAAGTCAAACAAAAATTTTTCTATTCTTTAAACAATGAATATTTTCCCTTGTTCGCAGATGTAATCTTGCGACTTACTTCCGATTGTACCCCCGGCAGAACAGACACATTTGCTCCGATCCAAACACTGTCTCCTACCGTTAAACTCGATATAATTGTCAGCATCCGGGGCTGAGAAGTTTTCCACTTTGTTTCCCTGCTTTTCAAACCATCTTACATTTATCGGCAAGAAAGGCCAAAATAAAAGTCTAAAAATCATTGATAATTTGCCGATAAATCTGTATACTATATTCAGATATTTCCATGAATATGTAAGGGGGAAAGGTGATTATGAAATATTTATCTGTAAAAGATACAGCAAAAAAATGGGGGGTCTCTGAACGGTCTGTGCGGGGTTACTGCGCTGCAGATCGAATCCCTGGTGCTGTTTTGTCCGGTAAAACATGGAAAATTCCCGAAAACGCTGTCAAACCAGATAGACTTTCCAAAAATAAAATAAAACCCATATCTCTCCTGGAAGTTCTCCGTCGAGAAAAAGAAACAAAACTGTCAGGTGGAATTTACCACCGGGTGCAGATAGAACTTACCTATAATTCTAATCATATCGAAGGAAGCCGGTTGTCAAAGGAACAGACCCGCTTTATTTTTGAAACAAATACCATCGGCGTAACTAAGGATGAGACCTTTAATGTGGATGATATTGTAGAAACCGCTAACCATTTCAAGTGTATTGATATGGTGATTGATAAAGCAACCGCACCTTTGTCTGAAAAACTGATCAAACAGCTTCATCAAACACTAAAAAATGGAACCAGCGATAGCCGAAAAGATTGGTTTGCCGTAGGTGAATATAAAAAACTTCCTAACGAAGTGGGTGGAATTGAAACCACATCTCCTGAAAAAGTCACAGAAAAAATAAGACATCTTTTGAAAAAATATAATCAGCTTTCTCAAAAAACGCTTCATGATCTGATTGATTTTCATGTACAATTTGAAAAAATCCACCCTTTTCAGGATGGCAACGGAAGAATCGGCAGACTTCTTTTGTTTAAAGAATGTCTGCGCTATCAGATTGTACCTTTTATCATAACAGACGGAATTAAACTCTTTTATCACCGGGGACTGCAAACTTGGCAAACAGAACCAGGTTATTTAATGGACACCTGCCTGTCCGCACAGGATTATTTTAAGAAGGTAATGGATTATTTTCGCATTTCCTATGAATAATGTTATATGCCCCATATTGACTGCCGGAAAACTGAATAGACCCTAAACACAACCTTCTTTTTATGTACTAATCTCTGTGATGCAATTATGTTTATTAGCACTTTGTTCTTAAAACATTCTCAATATATTCTCGATATCCCTGCTCTAAAATCCTAAAAGCACAGCTATTGTCAGTTAATTTCTGTTTTCGATTTGTTGTAACCATTTCATATATTTTATTTGCTTTTTTCTGAATCCGCTCAGCATTGTCCATACAAAATTGATATTCCTTATTCAGTAACAAGCGGTATTTTTCATCTTCTACATCTTTGATAACCAGTCTTTCAATACATGCCTCTGGCACAGGAATCATATAGTTAAACCGTAAAGACCCCTTAATTTCTTTTTCATCTCCCGGTACACGGATCAAAATATTAGCTTCCTGCTTTTTGTCAAAAGAAGATACAGACACATAATAGTTTATTCCATTGACCTGCATAACTGCACCAAAAGCGAATTTATTTCGATCAGTATATCTAATATTAGGTACCTTTGTAACTCCTCTTTTCTCTTTTTCATACCTCTGGAGATACTGATTGTATTCCTCATTTATACGATAAAAATCCATATTCCCTCCTCCATAATATAGCAAAACAGGGAGATAAATTCCTTATCTCCCTGAAATTAACGATTCGCATTTCAAGCTGCGAAGCACTTAAATTAAAGGTTCACATTCAAAGTAGTGAAGCACTTAAATTAAAGGTTTGCACTTAAAGTAGCAATGCACTTAAATCAAGCAAACTTCCTTGCTCAGTTATATTATATGCAATTATCATGAAAAAAGCAATAAAAAATCCCAAATTTCATCCACAAAAAGAATACATAAACCATATCGCTCTTTACAGATTTTTCGTCACATAGTGTTTAACATCTTTAGATGGATTGGCTAGTTCTGTTTTAAAAAATTCAGGGTAATATTTCTTTTGATGGTCGGCTCTGATCCATACCAAACGCTCCTTGTCTCCATCCTCTGTAAAACTATCACATACTGGCTCAAAATCTGTGGGAACATTCATGTAAAAGAAAAATGAAATCTCATGGACTATATTCCCTTGTTTTTTCAATGAATCTCCAGGGAAAAAGTTCTCATGAATAAAACCAAGTCTATCAATTTCCATTTTTCTGCCTGTTTCTTCAAACACCTCTCGTACCACTGCCTCTTCTGCTGTTTCACCAAATTTAATTCTTCCACCTACAGAGTACAGATGGTCGAAACGGTCATTCTCGACCATGAGAAATCTGTCATCCTTATTCAAGTTCGAGAGAATTGGCAATATAAAAATGGAATTTCTGCTCTTTACAGTATTTTTTTATTTTGGAGATTAATTTTTTGTCGGTTGTATATTCCAACAGATATACTTCCATCCCATCTGCTTTGCATGCTTCCAAATATTTGCAGTAATAATTCCTTGTTTCCCTTGTTTGCTCATAAAATGTCCCTTTATCAAAATTGATGCCGCTCCACACAGATTCCTGGTTTACACCTGTCATAATAGGATCAACAGCCCCATAGCGATTCCTATATTCTGTCACATAAGTATCTCCACCATTGATAATGACCGCTTTTTTAAATGTCATAATATTTTGCAGCATAGTTGTAAGACCCTCAAAAATACTTTCCCGCGGAGCATAATAATATACATCACAATTGTCTATAAAAAATCCGTCAACACCTTTTTCAAATAGTTCCTGAGAAAGCTGTTTTATAAATTTCTGCCAGTCCGGTTCTGCTACATCCACCCATCTCTCTTCATCCCAATGCTCATACTTGCCAATTGTCAGTTCTGCATAAGTTTTATAGTACTCCCTAAAGTTTTCAATAGATCCAATATTTAGATATGTATATACCTCTGTTCCATTTTCATGGAGCACCTCAATATCCTTTTTGGTAAAATATTGCGCATCAATTACAATCAAATCATACTTTTTAAATCGCTCCAAAGATGAGGCGTCCGCACTCAGAAACACCCCATAATCTTTTTTCTCAAATATCTTTGTTTTATCGTCTGTTTTTGTTATGTTGTCTGTTTTTATTTTATCGCCTGTTTTTGTTATGTTATCTGTTTGTATTTTATCGTCTGTTTTTGTTTTATCATCCGGTATAAAAAAATATCCAATGATAACCATTAAAACAATTATTAAAACCAAGGCTTCTGTCAACTTGATTTTTTTCCTGTGCACTGTCGCTCATCCCCTTTCCATGATTCCCTCCTAAATCCCGATTTACCCTGTATTGCCGCTGATGCCAGTGCCAGACCCGGTCCGGAATAAAAAAGCAAAAACACTGCACAAACTCAAATTGCAGACTTGTTGAAGCAAGGGCAGATCTTGGCATTACCCAGAAAGAACTTGCATCAGCAACCGGCATCAGCCTGAAAACCATTGCCAATATCGAGTCAAAACAGCATATTCCTTCTCTGCTATACGCCATGAGAATTGCAGATTTTTTTCACAAACCGGTAACAAGCCTGTTCTGCTATCATCCTGGTGTTCAGCAGACTCCCTCTAAAGGAGATGATCTGAATGAATAATAAAAAAATGTTAGATTTCCAGACAATCGCTGTTGATTTTGATGGCACTCTCTGCTACAGCAAATGGCCGGAGCTGGGCCAGCCCAACCAAGCACTGATTGAATATCTCCAGGAATGGAAACGCAATGGCAACCTTCCGGAAAACGCAAAGGCATAGAACCCGTAATGGGGCTATGCCTTTGTGCTTA